>ENA-OQBT01000107-OQBT01000107.1-human-gut-metagenome-genome-assembly--contig:-NODE-107-length-55823-cov-4.832986_pt1 | contig 55823 bp, 78 predicted proteins | sample MGYA00242749_ERZ504557 | MGnify/ENA primary metagenome ERZ504557 (study PRJEB26092, sample SAMD00036243) | human gut metagenome | host: Homo sapiens | study: EMG produced TPA metagenomics assembly of...
GCGGGAGAAATGAAAGAGAGAATCGGCCGCGCCTGCAGCAGAGCCAGTCCCGGCCGAGGAGGTACCGCCTCCTGCCCGGCCATACCGGCACCGCCAGCGGAGCCAGCAGCCCCTGCCACCCCGGATAGGGACGAACCTATGGTACAGCCCGCCGCGACGGCTGTCACCGCACCAGCGACGCCAGTGCAGTCAGCGCCGGCTCCGGTGCGGACAGAAACGAAGGCATCTTATCGGACCGCCAGGTACAAGCTACGGTACAAGAAGCACGTCATACTTTGCGCGGTACGAGTACGACAAAATAGATAATGGAGGATTTTTATGAATATGCGGAAGAAGAAACTCCTCGCCCTGATGGTAACCAGTGCGATGATGACCTGCCTGTTTGGGCTGAAGATACGACTGCGGCGACCGGTTACGAGTCGTCCGGCAGCCAGACTGTTACGTCTGGCTCGGCAGCCGCTCCGGTAGACGATCAGAAAACGGCCGTCAATACCGTGACGACCTCTCCCGATGATGCGACGAAAGAAGACGCCATGAAGGCTGCTAAATCGGGCCTGACCGGTTATGAAACGGCAGAAGAACTGGCTGCCATTGCCGCCGGCAAGAGCCCGGAAGCGGTTCAGCAGGAAACAGCCGAAGCCGTCCACAAGGAAAATGAAATCCTCAACCCGGCTCCTGTCGATACGACGCCACAGATTACTGGCGATAAAATCAGCTATATGAGCGGTACCAGCGATATGCAATTCGATACGTCCGTTCCTGGCTATCCCATGGCTGTCATCCAGCCCGGCCAGGACGTGGCCCTGCCTTACGGTGAAGCCGTCAGCGATGCCGACTTGAAACCTTATGTCGACAAGGTAGCCACAGCCGTTACGGTCGGTCCCGTACCGGAAGCCCAGATTGAAGAGAAACTCCTGCCTCAACTGGCCATGCGTGTCGGCGATGCCATCAACATGGACTACATCCGTCACGACCTCAACGTCATCGGGCGACGGGCCTGTTTTCGACGGTCAAGCCGGCCTTTACGACCGTACCGGAAGCGTTGCCCTGAACTATACGGTCCAGATGAATCCGGTTGTCAAGAAAATCGACATCGTCGGCAACGAATCGATCAGCACGTCAGACTTGATGAAACTCGTCGCTACGACGCCGGGAACGACGCTCAACACGCTGTCGTCAGCCATGACGTGGCCAATATCAACTCGGCCTTTGCCAATGCCGGTTATATGATGAGCCGCGTCTCCGATGTCCGCCTCGACGATGAAGGGACGTTGCATCTGGCGATTTCTGAACCGCGTATTGAAAATATCAACCTTCGCGGCAATACCAAGACCAAGAATAAAGTCATCATGCGCGAACTGCGCATGAAGAAAGGCGATATCTTCAACAAGAACGCCGCCAGCCGCAGTATCCAGCGCGTCTATAACACGGGCTATTTTGAAGACGTCAACGTCCGCCTCCTGCCGGGCCAGCGCAATCCGAAAGACGTCATCGTCGAAATCGATGTCACCGAACAGAAGACCGGGTCGGTCACTATCGGTGCCGGCTACTCCGATTCGGACGGCCTCGTCGGTATCCTCGGCCTGGCTGAAACGAACCTGCGCGGTACGGGCGACAAGGCCAATATCAGCTGGGAATTCGGCGGCAATACGGATACCAATAAGAACTATATCTTCTCGTATACCCATCCCTACCTCAACGATGCCGGCGACTCCATCGGCTTCAGCATCTTCGACCGCGAATCGGAATACGACGACTATGATGAAAAAGGTGATTCTAAGGCTGAATACGACCGCCGGACCAATGGCTTCAACATCACTTATGGCCGCGTCCGCAGCGAATACGTCAGCGATTACGTCACGCTGGAAACGAAGCGGACGAAATATACCGATTGGGATAGCGGATATAATTATAGAAATGATGCTACTGACCCTCATAATGATGGCTTTGATTTTGCAGGAATGGATTATTTGGGTAAGAACTTCGGTCGCACGAACAGCATGACCTGGTCTCACGTCTTCGATAACCGCGACAACGTCTACGATCCGACGAAAGGCAAGCGCCTGTCCTTTACGGGGACTTGGGCGGGCCACGGTTTTGGCGGCGATTTCGACTACTTCAAGTTCATCGCCGAAAACCGCCTGTACTACAAAGTCGGCCGGGCCCACGTCATCGCCGTCCGCCTCATGGGTGGTATCGCTACCGGCGATATGCCGTACAACGACCTGTTCACCCTCGGTGGCGCCGACAACCTGCGCGGCTATGAAGATGACGAATTTCGTGGCAACAAGATGTATGAAGCGACTGTCGAATACCGCTATCCCATTGCCAAGAAGATCCAGGGCGTCGTCTTTACCGACCTGGGCAATGCCTGGGGCGGCGTAGAAAACATCCCCTGGTACCATGAAAACAACAAACTCCACTACTCCGGAGGCTTGGGCTTCCGCATTACGACGCCGATCGGTCCGATTCGCCTGGATTATGCCGTAGGCCAGGATGGCGGCAAGTTCCACTTCAGCTTTGGCGGTAAGTTCTAAGACAATGAAAGGTCGTGGATGATGAAAATCCGCACTTGTTTATTGACTGTCTTTGCCGTCTGTGCTAGTCTTAGTAGTGCTATAGCAGCATCAGTAGAACAAGTGACGGTCCATGTCGCCTCCGTAGAGGAGGCGATTCCGCCATTAGTCGAAAAACGCATTGCTGCCAGCATCCAAACTGTAGGGAACCACGTATTCCTCAACCACGACAGCGGAGACATTGTCAGTCGTCATGAAGAATACGAGCGAACCGTCAACGATATCATCAATCGCGTCCTCATAGGCTATACGGTGGAATTCATTTCCATCCATCCCGGCAGCCGGACGGAGCTGGATGTACGCATCCGCCCTTGGGGCGATACGATCCGCAAAGTACACTTTGCTATCGACTATGGAGCCCTGCCGGACATGGGCCAGACTCTGGTCGATAAGGACCTGGAACACGCTGGGACATGGCAGAAAGTCTGTTGATCGGCCTGCCTGTCGATGCCCTGGACTGGGCCAATGGTGCTGTCAAATCGGTCTTGGAAAATGAACTGGAAGAACGGGTGCCGGAATTTTATCCACACATCGTCATCCACGGCGGTCCGGAAACGGACGTCACGGTCTACATGCTGCCCAAGCTGCCTGTCGTGCGCAACGTCCGCGTGGCTATCAAGGGCGACGATGTACCGAAGGCATCTTCCTCAGCGCCCGCAACCAGCTGGAACGGACCTATGCGGCCTGGCTGGCCTGCCCGTGGCTTTTGTCCGGCGCCATGAACGGGATATTGCCGAAGCCTTGCAGGGCGATGTCCAGCGCCAGTGGGTCGTCAAGAACTACGGACTGCACGTGACGCCGTCCTTGTCGCTCGGTGAGGATACGGCCATCGACCTTACGTCACAGACGGCTTTTTACGACATCCGCGGCGGCGCCTATATCGACGCCGGCCGTGACCACAGCAGCGACGACGATACGGTCCTCATGGCCCATGTGGCCGTAAGATTGGCAGCCATCACGAAGTGTACGGTGCCGTCAAGTTCATGCCGTCTTCCCTGGACTGGAACTTCATGCCCGGCTACTTTTACCGCTTCCGCAGCGGGACCCAGGCGGGATACCAGTTCGAAAGCCTCGACGACAGCCAGCACCTGTGGCTGCGCCAGCCCTTGGGAGGGCGCTGGACCTTGCGCTATGACCGTGACCTGACCCATGACGATTCCGAAGTGGGCCTTCACTATCGCGTCGATGATTATGTCGGTTTGGAATATATCGTGTCCGACCATGATGCTTGGCTCCGGATTATCGGTTATTTGTAATACAAAGGAGAAGTTTTATTATGATGTCTGAAATGGGTAAGAAACGCAATATCAAGATTTTTTCGGCTGTCATCGCAGCTATCTTCGTCTTCAGTGTCGCCGGCCTGGCTATCATGCAGACGGGCAACCCTGTCAATGCGGCTCCGTCGAGCAATATCGGCGTCGTCGATACGAGCAAGATCATTACGCCGGATAATCAGGATGCCGTTGCGGCACAGAAACAGCTCCAGCAGGCTGGCGAAGACATGCAGAAACAGTTCGAACAGCAGTCGGCCGGCATGGATGACCAGCAGAAACAGCAGCTCTTCCAGAAAATGCAGGGGGAACTGGCCACGAAACGTCAGGAAATTTTCAAAGGCATCAAAGATAAAGTCGACAACGCCGTCAGCGATGTCGCCAAGACCAAAGGCCTGAGCCTCGTCGTCGATAAGAGCGTCGTCCTCTATGGCGGTACGGATATTACCGATCAGGTAGCCAAAGAACTGAACAAAAATTCCAGCTCCAGCAGCTCCGACAGCAGCTCCAGCAATTCCAGCAGTTCGGACAGCTCCAGTAGCAACCAGTAAGGAGTCTTTATGAAACGGATATATGCGGCAGCCGGTGCCGCGGTCCTCATGGCCTGTCTTGTGGCAGGCGGGTGGTTCTTCAGCCATCGCAGCCATCCGGCCCCTTCGACAGCAGCGACGCCGGTCTATGCCTATGCAGACCTGGAACACGTCGTCATGAGCCATCCGCGCTATAGCGAGTATCACCATTTAGAATTGGAGTACAATGCTATGGTTGCCCAATATCAGTTTGAACAGTGGAACTATTCCCAGAAGGCAGCCGCCGAAGGGAGGTCAGTCCAGAACTTCGCCGCAGCCGATGCCGCCGGTTCTGCCGCCCTCGACCAGGAATTACAGGCCAAAGTCGCCCTCAAACAGAATGAGCTCAACAATCGCCTGAAGCAGCGGTACGATTCGCTCGTCCAGGAAAAGAAGACGACGACGCCTGTCATTTCCCAGGCCGATACCTTGAAGATCGTCAATCTCCAGTTGAAACTGAAGACCCTGTCCCTGTCCAAAGAAGAGCGGGCAGCGACAGAAGAACAGCTCCAGGCCCTGCTCAAAGGCAGTCAGGCCGACGTCCAGGTGACGACGCGGACTGCCGATGAAATCGCCGCCTCATGGCCCCGGCCAAGGCCCAGGCCAAGAAGGAACTCGATGACTATGCCCAGCAGGTCAAGAAAGACCTGGAAGGGCGCAAGGCCGACAGCCAGCAGGTCTTCCAGCAGCAGCTGGGCGTCTTGCAGGACCGGCCGGAACCGGCTGTGTGGAACAAGGAATGGAAAGACAAGCTCGATGCGAAAGAAAAAGAAATGAAAGATGTGAAAGACGCCATCATGGCAGATATCCGCGATAAAGCCGCCGATGTCGCCCAGGAACAGGGCTACGATATGATCTTCTCCAACTATGAAGGCATCGGCACGGCTACGGATGTTACAGATGATATTATTGCCAAGTTGGCATAACAGGAGGCTTTTAGCAATGAAAAAAGTTTGGAAGCGCTTAGGAATCGTCGCAGCAATGCTGGCCCTGACGGGCATGCTCGCCGGCTGTGGCGGCAAGGATAATGTAGCGTCGTCGATATGTCGCGCGTACAGAAAGAAGCGCCCCTGGTCCAGCAGTATAAACAGAAAACCGAGGACAAACAGAAATCTATCGAAAAAGAATTACAAGATGCCAAACAGAACATGTCGGCTGAAGATTTCCAGAAGAAACAGCAGCAGGCCCAGCAGGAACTCAATATTTTCGGCGCCAGCATGCAGCGTCAGTTCATGTCGGACATCCAGAGCAAGTTAGGCGACATCGCCAAGGATAAAAATGTCGCATCATCGTCGTCAAAGAAGCCGTTCCGTCTGGCGGAATCGACGTCACCGACGATTTAATTGCCAAATTGCAGTAAAAAAAGGGGTTGTATATCGTGAAGAAAACAGTACAGGAATTAGCAGTATTGTTAGGCGGTACGGTCATCGGCAAGGGTGACGCCGTCATTGAAGACGTGAAGGGCCTGGCCGAAGCTGGCCAGCAGGACATTACCTTTGCCGTCGATCCGTATACGGAATATTTGCCGCAGGTCCACGCCGGCGCCGTCATTGTCGAAAAAGAAGTTCCTGCCGGAGATAATACGCTCGTCATCGTAGAAAATCCCCGCCTGGCTTTTTCCCAGCTCCTCGTGCTGTTTCATCCCCGCCAGTCGATTACGCCGGGCATCCATCCGACGGCCATCGTCGATAGCAGTGCTGCCGTTGGCGAAGATGTGCCATCATGCCCTATGCCGCCATCGGCAAGAATGTCGAAATCGGCAAGGGTTCGACGATTTATCCTATGTCTTCTTAGGGGATAACGTCAAGATCGGCGAAGGCTCGGTCATCTATCCTGCGCCGTCATTCACGAAACTGCGTTCTCGGCAAGCGGGCTGTCATCCGGCTCATGCCGTCATCGGCGGTGAAGGCTTCGGCTTTGCCACGGAAAAGGGCAAGCATACCCGCATCCCCCAGATCGGCAATGTCACCATCGGCGACGACGTCGAAATCGGGGCCTGCACGTGCTTGGATAATGCCACGCTGGGTTCGACAAAAGTCGGGCGGGGGACGAAAATCGACAACCTCGTCCATCTCGGCCATAACGTCGAAATCGGCGAAGACTGCTTCCTCATCGCCCAGACAGGCATTGCCGGCAGCACCAAGGCGGGTAACCACGTCATCTTTGCCGGCCAGACCGGCTGCACCGGCCACATCACCATCGGCGACAATGCCGTCTTTGCCGGGAAAACCGGGATTACCGGCAATATCAAGGGCAATCAGGTCTATGCGGCTTCCCGGCCCGTCCCCATATGGAATGGAGCCGTACCCAGGTCTATTTGAAGCACCTGCCGGAAATGGCCAAGACCGTCAAGGCCTTGCAGAAAAAAATCGCCGAACTGGAAAAGAAATTAGAGCAACAGTAAGAGGATTTGCCTATGTACACCTTTATGAAATGTCTGAGCTGGATCATCTGCCACATTCCCGAAGGCTGTCGCCGGGCCCTGGGCACCTTTTTAGGTGCCTTTTTCTGGACTTTCGTCCCGAAGAAACGAAAAGTGTTGGCCCAGCAGCAGATCCTGGACTGCGGCCTGACAGAGGACCCGGACAAGGCCATGGCCATTGCCAGGGCCAGTACGGTCCGCTTTGGTCCGATGATCGTCGAAGTCCTGTCGTATCCTCGCTATACGAAGGAGCTCCTCGACGAAAAGATTACCTGGCACGGCAAGGAATACCTGGACGAGCTCAAAGCCAGCGGCGAAGGGGCTATCTTCATGGCCTCCCATGCCGGCAACTGGGAACTCCTGGGGGCCGTCCTGGCCATGAACGGCTATCCCCTTATTTCCGTCGCTCAGGAACAGAACAGCAAGAGCGCCGATGCTTCATCAACGAGTACCGGGCCATGATGAAGCAGCACGTCACCTATAAGACGGGCATCCGCGACATGGTCCGCTTCCTTCGGGAAGGCCACTACATCGGCCTGCTCATGGACCAGGACCCGGGCTATGCCGGCATCATGGTCAAGCTCTTCGGCATGGACACGCTGACGGCGGACGGACCGGCCAAGATGGCCGGCCTGGCCAACTACCCCATCGTGTCGACTTTCATCCATGAAGACCGGCCGTACCACCACGTCGTCGAAGTCCTGCCGCCTATCAAGCCGTACACGGCGGACCACAAGCTCTCCAAGGAAGAGAAGGACCGCATCATGTACGAAACGACACAGGAATTGAACGACCGCCTGGAAGCCCATATCCGCAAGTATCCGGAAGACTGGTTCTGGCTGCACAACCGCTGGAAATGGACAAAAAGATATAAAGTCAAACAAGCTGAAAAAGGCACTGTCTCATGAAGACAGTGCCTTTTTGAGTATTAAGTTTGCAGTTTGCAGTTTGTAGTAGATGTCGAAAAATGCTATGATTAAGAAAAGACATTCTTCACTTAGGAGGGACGACTGTGAACATTTTTTTATATCTCATCGCCTTTGTCTGCTTTGCCATTCCTGGTTATAACTGGTTCGCTACGGGCCATCTGTCCGGGACCTTCAGCATCATCTTCGGCATCATCATGCTTTATTGGGCTCATCGCCGGAAAAAGAAACATGCCAAGCCGCAATTGAATTTTTCCAGCGGTAATGAGGAACTGGACAAGCTCAATGATGAACTTTTCAACAAGGCTGTCGACGATTTCAATGCCCTGGAGAAGGAATTGAAGCGCGTCCAGGATAACGAGCTGCGTAAACAGCTGCGCAAGATGCAGGGTATTGCCAATAATTTCCTGACTTATCTCCAGCAGCATCCGGAACGGATGAGCCTGGCCCGCCGCTTCGTCGACTATTATCAGGACCGGGCCCTGCTCCTGGTCCGCAAATACCAGGAACTGGAAAAGACGGGCCTGGAAGCGCAGGAAGTGCAGCAGGCGAAAGAGGAAATCAAACAGCTCCTGGATAATTTCGATGAAGCCTATGAAGACCAGTTCTCCAAAGTCCTCAACGCCCAGCTCATGGACCTCGACGCCGAAATGAAGGTCATGAAGCAGAACATGGCCGCTGACGGCATCCAGACGGAAGCCCCCCGGAGGATACGTCGTCTTCCGGAAGCAAGGCTAAGCACAGTGATGACCTGGTCGGGACAATCATCGATTTGGCCGACCAGTTCTTGAATACAAAAAGAAAGTAGGTAAATAGTATGGCTGATATCAATTTGAATGACCTCTTAGAAAAACGGCAGGCTGAAAGCCAGCCGGCTGTACCCGTCGTCGATCAGGCCATGAAGTGGCTCAGTTCAATGCTCAGGTCGAAAGCCTGACGCCGGAAGAACGGCAGCAGATCGACACCATCAAGGATTCCATCGACCTGGTCAATTCCAACGCCATCGTCCAGTATGGCAGCGGCGCTCAGAAGAACATTGCCAACTTTTCCAACAGCGTCTTGTCGACTGTCAAGAGTACGGATCCGGCCGTAGCCGGCGACCTGCTCAACGACCTGGTCAAGCGGGTCAAAGCCTTTGAAGACGAAAACGATGAAGACAAGGGCTTTTTTGCCAGCCTGCCCGTCGTCGGCTCGCTGTTCAAGAAAGGTGAAGCCCTGACCAAATCCTACACGACGCTGGCCGCCCAGATTGACAAGATACAAGCCGGCCTGGACAACCAGAAGATGACCCTCATGAAGGACATTGCCATGTTCGACGGCCTTTACGACAAGAATCTGGAATATTTCAAGCAGCTCCAGCTCTATATCCAGGCTGGCGAAGAAAAGATACAGGAATTGAACCAGACGACGATTCCCAAGCTGGAAGCCCAGGCCCAGGTATCGGATAATCCCATGGCCGTCCAGGTCGTCCAGGATTTCAAGGATGCTGTCAGCCGTTTTGAAAAGAAAGTGCACGACCTGAAAATCAGCAAGACCATCGCCATCCAGACGGCACCGCAGATCCGCATCATCCAGAACAATGACAAGATCCTCGTCGACCGCATCCAGAGTGCCATTTACAACACCATCCCGCTGTGGAAGAACCAGATGGTCCTGGCCCTGGGCCTGGGACGGCAGAAAGAAGCCCTGGAAATGCAGCAGGCCGTTTCCAATACGACGAATGAGCTCCTCAAGCGCAATGCGGCCATGCTCAAGCAGAACTCCCACGATACGGCTGTTGAAAATGAACGGTCCATCGTCGACATCGAAACGGTCAAACAGGTCAACGAAGATTTGATCAGCACCATTGAAGATACGCTGCGCATCCAGCAGGAAGGCCGCCAGAAGCGGCAGGCAGCGGAAGCAGAACTGGTCCAGATCGAAGACCGCCTGCGGGAAGCCCTGTTAAAAGGCGCCGGTCACAACTAAAAACTACAAATTACAAACTACAAACTATGGACTATCCCTTACAGCCAGCCGAATTTTTTGCAGGCTTCCAGGATGCCGCCCTTGTCGTTGTCGCCGGTGACGTAGTCGGCGCGGGCTTTCAATTCATCCCGGCCATTGCCCATGGCGATGGAGAAGAAGGGCTTACGGAACATGGAAATGTCGTTCAGGCCGTCGCCAAAGACGACGGCGTCTTCCGGCCTGCCGCCGACGAGATCCAGCATGCGCAGGATACCGCGGCTCTTGTCCGTCGGTTCGATGAGGTACGTGTGGTCGATGTATTCCAAGTGGGGCAATCCGTAGGCAGGCACTTCATCTTCGGGCCGCTGCGGCCGGGCGTACATGATTTTATAGACGGCCGTCAGGCTCTCGATGTCGACTGGGCGGACGACGGTTTCCATGTAGTTCCTCGGGTCGTCGTGAGGGAAATCGACATAAGGCGTATAACGGTTGATGGTATTATCGGTGACGACGGCCCAAGGGTAGTGGCGGGCCGTCAAGTCGCGCAGGAGGGCTTTACAGTTCTCCAGGGGCAGGCCGGTCATTTCCAGGACTTTGCCGTCCAGGGACAGGCTGTTGCCGCCGTCGGCGACGACGGCCGGTATGCCATAGCGGTCGGCAAAGGTCTGCGTGTCGTGCTGCAGGCGGCCCGACGCGATGGCGATGAAATGGCTTCCTGGACGAGGCGGCGTAGGCAGTACAGCGTATCGGCCGGGATGATGCTGGAAATCCCCAGCCCCAGGGTCCCGTCGATATCGAAGAAAAAGTATTTTTTCGTCATGAGTCTATCCTTTCTCGAAAAATTCATAAACTGCTTTATTATAGCATATATAAAATTCTCTCAAAATCCCCTTTTGCCATTGACAGAAGGGGTCCTTTTTTTACATAATAAGGTGAATGTCTATTTATCTTCGATTACATAAAAAGGAGCGATTTGACTAATGAGCACCATTGATACGACTTGTGTAAATGCCATTCGTGTATTGTCAGCTGACGCTATCCAGAAGGCAAATTCCGGCCATCCCGGCCTGCCCCTCGGCGCAGCTCCCATTGCATACGAACTCTGGGCAAACCACATGAACCACAACGCAAAGGACCCGAAATGGGCGAACCGCGACCGCTTCATCCTGTCGGCGGGCCACGGCTCGATGCTGCTGTATTCGCTGCTCCATTTCTACGGCTACGGCCTGACTATGGACGATATTAAACAGTTCCGTCAAGACGGCTCCTTGACTCCGGGGCATCCGGAATACGGCCATACGACGGGCGTCGAAGCGACGACAGGCCCCCTCGGTGCCGGCTTGGGCATGGCTGTCGGCATGGCTATGGCAGAAGCTCACTTGGCAGCTGTTTTCAATAAACCGGGCTATCCCGTCGTCGACCACTACACCTTCGCCCTCTGCGGCGACGGCTGCTTGATGGAAGGTATTTCTTCGGAAGCTTTCTCTTTGGCCGGGACGTTAGGCCTGTCCAAACTCATCGTCCTCTACGATAGCAACAACATTTCCATCGAAGGCAACACGGACATCGCCTTTACCGAAAATGTCCAGGACCGCATGGCTGCTTTCGGCTTCCAGACGATCACCGTCGAAGACGGCACGGATCTCGACGCCATCGGCAGAGCTATCGAAGAAGCAAAAGCCGATAAAGAACATCCGTCGTTCATCACCATCAAGACCCAGATCGGCTATGGCTGCCCGGCTAAACAGGGTTCGGCTGCTGCTCATGGCTCGCCGTTGGGTGAAGAAAACATCGTCGCCATGAAAGAAAACCTGGGCTGGCCGAAACCGCAGGAAACGTTCTACATTCCCGACGAAGTCTATGCGCATTATGCTGAATTGAGCCAGAAAGCCGGCGCAGCCGAAGCGGACTGGCAGGAACTCTTTGCCGACTACGCTGCTAAATTCCCGGAAATGAAGGCCAAATGGGATGCCTTCCACAGCGATGTCGATGCCAAGGCTCTCTTGAATAATGAAGCTTTCTGGGCTTATGAAGATAAGCCGCAGGCTACGCGCAGCTTGTCCGGCACGATGATCAATCGTCTGAAGGACATCATGCCCCAGCTCTTCGGCGGCAGTGCCGACCTGGCTCCGTCGAACAAGACGGAAATGAAAGACGAAGGCTTCTTCAGCAAAGCCGATTACAGCGGCCGCAACGTCCACTTCGGCGTCCGCGAACTGGCCATGGGTGCCATCACCAACGGCCTCGCCCTCCACGGTGGCGTCCGTCCGTATGCCGGTACGTTCTTCGTCTTCAGCGATTATATGAAACCCATGATCCGCCTGGCTGCCTCATGAGCCTGCCGACGACCTACGTCCTCACGCACGACAGCATCGGCGTCGGCGAAGACGGTCCGACACATGAACCGATCGAACAGCTGGCCATGCTCCGCTCCCTTCCCAATGTCAACGTCTTCCGTCCGGCTGACGCTACGGAAACGGCTGCCGGCTGGTACCTGGCTGCTACCAGCCAGAAGACGCCGACGGCCCTCGTCCTGACTCGTCAGAACCTGCCGCAGCTCGCCGGCAGCAGCAAAGAAGCCTTGAAAGGGGCTTACGTCATCGCCGATGCCAAGAAAGCCGTTCCCGATGCCATCATCATGCCAGTGGTTCGGAAGTCGAACTGGCCGTCAACGCCAAAGACGAACTGGCTAAAGAAGGTGTCGACGTCCGTGTCGTCAGCATGCCCTGCCTGGAACTCTTTGAACAGCAGGACGAAGCCTATAAAGAACAGGTCCTCCCGAAAGCCGTCCGCGCCCGCGTCGCTGTCGAAGCCGCTTCGGACTTCGGCTGGGGCAAATACGTCGGCCTCGACGGCACGACGGTTTCCATGAAATCCTTCGGTGCATCCGCTCCGGCAGGCACACTGTTCAAGAAATTCGGTTTCACGACTGAAAACGTCGTAGCCGCCGTCAAGAAAGTCGTAAAATAATCGTGGCTCGTGGTTCGTGGCTCGTAGGGGCCGTCCCAAAGGGCGGCCCGCCTGAGTCCTGTGGATATCCAAAAACGGTATTTGTGTGCCACTTCGCCAAACGCCAAACGAACCACGAAAAGGTGCTTCTGCTTATGCAGGAGCACCTTTTCTATTTGTCAAGGCTTGATTTTTCTTCTATATTTTATTATACTAGATGCAAGAAGAAACCCTACTGTGTGCGTAAATGGTCTCGATGTTTTGAACCAACACTTTTTACATTGGGAGTTCGGGCTCTATATCGTTAGGCAATGCCTTCACTGGACTGTCGACCTTTATAGGAGAACACCCACCTGCTTAGGCAGGCTCAAAACTCGGTTTATAAACGGCATGGTGGGGCTCTTTTCTTATTCGAGAATTTAGTTATTTCGTCCGCCGCTGAGGAGACTTGGCGGCGTTCTATTTAGTCTGGAGAGCAAACAAATGAGCGGAGACGATTTATTTTCTATGGCTGATGAACGGAGCGGCCAGGGCTATGCGCCGCTGGCTGTCCGCATGCGGCCGGAATCTTTGGATGACATCTATGGCCAGGACGACCTCATCGGTCCGGGCAGTTTTCTGCGGACCCTCATCGAAAAGGACTCTATTCCGTCCCTTTTATTTTACGGTCCCTCCGGTGTCGGAAAGACGACACTGGCCCATGTCATTGCCAATGAAACGGACAGCCGTTTCGTAACCCTCAACGCAGTCACGGCAGGCACGGCAGAACTTCGCAAGGTCATTGCCGCTGCGCAGGATGCCATCCATCTATATCAAAAGCGGACGATCCTCTTCATCGATGAAATACACCGCTTCAATAAAAGTCAGCAAGACGTCCTGTTGCCGTATGTCGAAGACGGGACGGTCATCCTCATCGGGGCGACGACGGAAAATCCTTATTTCGAAGTCAACCGCCCCTTATTGTCGCGCCTGCGCGTCATCCAATTGAAACCCCTGTCGGAACAGGCCGTCACAGCCGTCCTGCGGCGGGCCCTGACGGACAGGGAGAAAGGCCTGGGTTCGCTGGGGATTTCCGCCAGCGATGAGATGCTGGGGACCTTGGCCCGTCTGGCTGACCGCGATGCCCGCGTCGGCCTGAACCTGCTGGAACAGGTCTGCCTGGTCGTACCGGCTGGCGGCCATATCACGCACGACGCCATTGAAAAGGTAGCCGGTCATAAAGTCTATACGTATGATAAAAAAGGCGATGCCCATTACGATACGGTGTCGGCTTTCATCAAAAGCATGCGCGGCTCCGACCCCGATGCGGCCCTGCACTACCTGGCCCGTATGATCGAAGCCGGCGAACAGCCGTCCTTCATTGCCCGCCGCCTGGTCATCTGTGCAGCCGAAGACGTCGGACTGGCCGATCCCCAGGCCCTGGTCATTGCCAATGCCGCTGCCCAGGCCGTCCAGTTCGTCGGCTGGCCGGAGGGACGCATCATCTTGTCAGAAGCCGTCATTTACGTGGCCTGTGCGCCGAAGAGCAATAGTGCCTATCTGGCCATCGATGCGGCTCTGGCCGATGTCCGCCACAAAGACTGCGGTGATGTGCCCGATTATCTGCGCGACAGCCATTACAGCGGCGCAGCCGCTCTGGGCCATGGCCTGACCTATCGGTATCCCCATGATTTCGATGGGGGATGGGTGGCCCAGCAGTATCTGCCGGATGCCTTGAAAGAGGCGTCGTATTACAAGGAACGGCCTTACGGGCAGGAACAATCTATGACGGCTGCCTGGCACAAACGCCGCGGCGGCAAGTAATCTATTAGTAGAAGGTGAAATGTTTTGGCGAAAGGAAAGACTCGTAAAACCAGCCGTTCCAAGCGGACTGCTGGTACGCGTCAGAAGGCGAAGACTGCCAGGAAGGCAGGGACATCGCCGCTTTTGAAATATGAAATCATTGGTATCTGTTGTATTCTCGTAGGCCTTTTTGCGACGGTCGGTTTCATCGGCGTCGATACAGGCCGCATCGGCCACAGCGTCGATGATATCTTAGCGTATATTTTCGGCCTGGGCCGGATTGTCGTCAGTTTGTCCCTCATCGTCCTGGGACTGAAGTATATCGTCATCCGCAAGGCCTGCCCGGTTACGAAATCCTGGGCCGTCGGGACTTGGATCTATGTCCTCCTCCTGGGATTGGTCCATTTATTGGTCATTCCGGAGGGGACGGAATTTCTGCCGCACAGTCTGTCCGTCGGCGGCGGTGTCGTCGGGGCTGTCATGGCCTCGGTCCTGCGCCGATTTCTCGGATTTTTTGGGGCTGTCATGGCTATTACCGGCGCCTGCATCGTCACCTTCCTGGTCTGGAAGAATTGGTCTATTTCTAAGCCTGTGGCTGTCGTAGCCGATAAGGCCGGACAGGAAGCGGCCAAAGTATCGGGCAAGGCCGTCGAAGGCCTGCAGGACGCATCCCAGTCCTTGAAACAGTGGCACGAACACCGCCGCATCTTCGATTTGCAGGCGGTTGTAGGGGACGACCCGTTAGGCGGCCCGCTTGTGGGAATCCCGTGATCGACAATCATCCCGAGAACTCGGACCATCCCGCAGCGACGACCATATCCGACGCCCGCGACCTGGGCAACGGCGTGGAAGAAGTCCGTTTCGACGCCAGCCCCATCGAAGAAGACGTCCCGTATGACTGGGCCAGCGACGGTTTTGAAGAAGCAGAATCTTCACCGGAACCGCAAACGCTCAGCCAGATCCATGAAACCATCGTCGGCGATACGGAACCGACGGCCCACGATGTCCAGCCTGCCGCCCCAGTAAAAACGCCGCTGGCGCAGGAAACGGATGTCCTTCGTCATGACATGGACGACCTCAAACCCATCGAAGTCGAAAAGAGCAGCGTCGCCGTCGATACGAGCGAAGAAGGGAGCAGTGCCGTTCCCAAAGCCGCCGGTGAAAAGACGTACCATCTGCCGCCGGTGAGCATGTTGAAACCGGGTCCGCAGCACGCCGTCGGCCTGAGCGATGAAGTCCGGGAAAATGCCCGCATCCTCCAGGAAACGCTGCAGAGCTTCAATATCGACGCCAAGATACTCAATGCCAGCCAGGGGCCGTCCATTACGCGCTATGAACTGGAACCGGCGGCTGGCGTCAAGGTCAGCAAAATCGTCCATCTCGCCGACGACCTGGCCTTGAAACTGGCTGCGACGGATATCCGCATCGAAGCGCCGATTCCCGGCAAAGCTGCCGTCGGCATCGAAGTGCCGAACAAGAAGCTGACCGGCGTCAATCTGCGCGACGTCATCGACACGGATACGTTCCGCAAGGCCGCTGGCGGCGTCCCGGTCTGCCTGGGCAAGGATATTGCCGGCAATCCCATCGTCGCCGACCTGACCAAGATGCCTCACCTCCTGGTAGCCGGCTCGACCGGTTCCGGCAAGAGTGTCTGCATCAACACCTTCATCGCCAGCATCCTCTTTAAACAGCGGCCGGAAGACGTCAAGCTCATCCTCATCGACCCGAAGGTCGTCGAATTATCGAATTACAACGGTATTCCTCACCTGCTGACGCCAGTCGTCACGGATCCGAAGAAAGCCGCCAGCGTCCTGCGCTGGGCTGTCCGGGAAATGGACGACCGCTACAAGCGCTTCGCCATCACTCATACGCGGGATATTTCCCGGTATAATGAACTCCATCCGGAAGATGCCATGCCTTTCATCGTCATCATCATCGACGAATTGGCAGACCTCATGATGACGGCATCGGACGACGTCGAAAAGTCGATCATCCGCCTGGGTCAGAAAGCGCGGGCCTGCGGGATGCACCTCGTCCTGGCTACACAGCGGCCGTCTGTCGATGTCCTGACCGGCCTCATCAAGGCCAATGTCCCCAGCCGTATCGCCTTTGCCGTTTCCAGCCAGGTCGATTCTCGGACCATCCTCGACATGGCCGGTGCCGAAAAACTGATCGGCAAGGGTGACATGCTCTTCTATCCCCTTGGCGCATCCAAGCCGCTCCGCGTCCAAGGGGCCTTCATTTCTGATTCGGAAATCGATGAGATGGTAGAATTTATCAAAGCCCAGGGCGGTCCTCAGTATGATGAAGCCGTCCAGAAGGCCCAGTCGGAAAATCCCGAAGACAGCGTCGATTTCTTTGAAGACGACCTCATGCGCCAGGCCATCGACATGGTCCTGGAAACGGGGCAGGCATCGACGTCCATGCTCCAGCGCCGCTTCCGCGTCGGCTATACGCGGGCAGCCCGCATGATCGACATGATGGAAGCCATGCACATCGTCGGCCCCAATAACGGCAGCAAGCCGCGGGAAATCCTCATGACGGCCGATGAGGTCCAGCAGAAGTATTTGAGCTGACCCCCTGTACCCTTTGCCGTATCTGTTATATAATAAAAGATACGATTATAGAGAGTAGGGAGAGGAATAACCGTGAATGAATCTTCGATTGGCGAAGTATTGCGACTGGCAAGAGAACAACAGGGGCTGACGCTGCAGGATGTGTCTTATGCCCTCAATATAAAGCGGGAATACCTGGAAGCCCTGGAAAAAGACGAATACGATGCCATCCCCGGTGCCGTCTTCGTCAAAGGTTTCCTCCGCAACTATGGCAATTTCCTGGAACTGGACGGCGTTGCCTGGCCCGGGAATATAAGGAAAACGTCGAAGAGCGGACCCCGCAGCCGGAAGTGCGGACTATTATGCCCGTGAAAAAGAAGAAAATCCGTAAAGATAGTACTAAAAAGAAGAAGCAGCGCCAGGGGAAATGGCCGGAAATCACTATCATTGCCGGTATCATCATTTTCCTGCTGCTCATCATTTGGATTTTAATTTAAATAAGGAGCAATATGCGCGAGAAATTTTTAGTAACCAGCCGGGAAGACATGGAACGCCGCGGCTGGGACCAACTCGATTTTGTCTACATCAATGGCGATGCCTATGTCGATCACCCGGTTTTGCCGCAGCCCTCATTGGCCGCGTATTGGAAAGCCGGGGCTATCGTGTCGGTATCATTTCCCAGCCCGACTGGCACAGTGCCGAACCGTTCAAGCAATTGGGACGGCCGCGGCTGGCTGCCTTGATTACGGCAGGCAATCTGGATTCCATGCTCAATGAAAAGACGGCGGCCAAGAAATTCCGCAGCCACGACAGTTATTCACCCGGCGGAGAAGCCGGCCGTCGGCCGGAACGGGCGACGATTGTCTATGCTAACCGCATGCGGGAAGCTTATAAAGACGTGCCCATCATCATCGGCGGCATTGAAGCAGCCTGCGCCGTTTTGCCCACTACGATTATTGGTCCAATAAAGTGCGTCATTCTATCCTCCTGGACAGTAAGGCTGACATACTCAGCTATGGTATGGGGGAACATTCCGTAGTCGAAATCGCCGACGCCCTGGCCGAAGGCAAGACGGTCGCTGAAATGTACGATATCCGCGGTATCTGCTACGTGACCAGCAGGCCGCCCATTTCGGATAAGACCGTCGTCTGCCCGTCCTATGAAGAGGTCAAGGCCGATAAACTGGCTTTTGCCAGGGCCTTCAAGATGCAGTATGAAGAGCAGGACCCCTTTTACGGCAAGACTCTCATCCAGCCGTCAGAGAACCGCTTCGTCGTCCAGACGCCGCCGGCCCTGCCCTTGACGACGGAAGAGATGGATGCCATTTACGAACTGCCCTTCCAGCGGCGCTGGCATCCCGATTACGATGCCGCCGGCGGCGTACCGGCTCTCCATGAAGTGCAGTTCAGCCTGACCAGCCAACGCGGCTGTTTCGGCTACTGCCATTTCTGTGCCATCGCCAGCCATCAAGGGCGTATCATCCAGCATCGCAGCCATGAATCGCTTGTCCGGGAAACGGAGCGCATGACCCATTTGCCGGGCTTCAAGGGCTATATCCATGACGTCGGCGGCCCGACGGCGAACTTCCGTCACGTTGCCTGTGCCAAGCAGCTCAAGGACGGCGCCTGCCGCAACCGCCACTGCATCGGCAGTGAGACCTGCCCGAACCTCGATACGTCCCATGATGATTATGTCAAGCTCTTGCGGGAAATCCGCAGCGTCAAGGGCGTCAAGAAGGTCTTCGTCCGTTCGGGCCTGCGCTATGACTATGTCCTGGCCGATCACAACAAGGCCTTCGTCAAGGAACTCTGCCAGTACCACGTCAGCGGTCAGCTGAAAGTGGCTCCGGAACACGTCGTCAAACACGTGACGGACCTCATGGGAAAGGCCGACGTCCAGGCTTTCCTGAAGTTCAAGGACTGGTTCGATGAAGCCAACCGGGAACTGGGAAAGAAACAGTACCTCGTCCCGTATTTCATGTCCAGCCATCCCGGCTGTACCCTGAAGGATGCCGTGGCCCTGGCTGAATTTCTGCGGGACATGCATATGCAGCCGGAACAGGTGCAGGACTTCATCCCGACGCGGGGAGCCTGTCGACGGCCATGTATTATACCGGCCTCAATCCCTTGACGGGGGAAAAGGTCTACGTCGCCCGCCGGCCGGAAGAAAAACAGATGCAGCGGGCCCTCATGCAGTATAAGAACCCGGCCAATTATGATATTGTCTATAAGGCTCTGTGCCTGGCCGGCCGGCGGGACCTCATCGGTTATGGCCCGAAATGCCTTATTGCGCCGCGGCGCCATCAGGCAGGAAGGCGGCCTGATAAAGCCGGCCGTCCTGCTGCCCCATCCTGCAGGCAGGGAAGGGGACCGGCTAAGACTAGAAAATTCAGGTGAATCTAATGAAGAAATTCGTGCCTTTTATTGTCCTCAGCCTTTTCGTCATCCTGCTCCTCAGCTTGTGCGGCCCGATTTTGACGAAGCGCCAGCAGGAAGAGGCTCAGCGGGCTTATGAAGCGGAACGCCATCTCGTCGTCTTTTCCGACCTGCCTCAGGATGTCAACGACGGACTGGCTCAGCTTTTTTATGAACAGAAACATCTGCGCGTCCAGATTTATTCCAAGAGCGACGGCGATATCCGCCAGGCCCTGAAAACGGACAGCGGCGTCAAGCCGGATATCCTCATCGCGTCGGAAGACAATCTGCGGGAACAGAAGAAAAACGGCATCCTCCAGCCTATGCGTCGCCCGTCACCGATAAGGTGCTGCCGTCCATGAAGGACCCGGAACAGCTGTGGAATGGCCTGTGGTATAACCCGATGGTCTTCATCGTCAGCCAGTCTTATTATGAACGGCGGGGTATGCAGATCCGCACCTGGGACGACCTCCTGACGGATCCCGAAATGGTCCTGGCCTTCCCGGACCTGGCGTCTATGGACTTGGCCGGCGAATTTCTCTGTTCTTTCGTAGAAATGAGAGGCATTGAAGACAGTGAACGCTACCTGCGCTCCCTCCAGGGCCATGTAGCATCCTATTCGAAATCGATGTCGGCCAACGTCCGCCGCGTAGCCAGCGGCGAAGCTGATATGGGCGTAGCCGACGCCGCCGTCGCCCGGCAGTACCGCCATGACGGGGCGCCTATCTATATTCTCTATCCCCGGGACGGCACGTCATATTGGCTGACCGGGGTGGCCGTTACCAACTGGTGCGAAGACGGTGAATTGACGAATGCCTTCATCGACTGGCTCTATTCGTCCAATGCCAATGCCGTCTTGTGGCAAAAACACATTTTTTTGAGCGATGCCCTGCCGCCGGCTAAGGCGGAAGTCGATGCCAAAGGCCAGGAAATCGCTTTATTCCCCGTAAAAAAACAATATTCTGATCAAGGCCGCCGCGATTTGCAGGCCTGGTGGATTAAATCAGTCGCTTCGGAAAGGAAAAGTAAAGATACATGGAAAAAATCGGATTTGTCAGCTTAGGCTGCTCCAAAAACCTTATTGATACGGAAGTCATGCTGGGCATCCTTCGTGACCGCCATATGGAGATTACGGAAGACCTGTCCCAGGCGGATATCATCATCGTCAATACGTGTACGTTCATTGAAAAAGCCAAGCAGGAATCCATTGATACGATATTGCAGGCCGCCCGCTACAAGACAGAAGGGAAATGTAAGATCCTCATCGTCACGGGCTGCCTGAGCCAGCAGTACAAACAGGACCTGATGAAAGAAATGCCGGAAATCGATGCCTTGTTGGGGACCGGTTCATGGGACCGCATCTGGGAAGCCATCGATACGGTCAAGAAAGGCCGCAAAGCCTGCTACATGGATGACGTCAGTCATCTCTATAACCAGAATACGAGCCGCCTGCGGACGACGCCGAAATACAGTGCCTATGTCAAAATCGGCGAAGGCTGCAACAACGGCTGCTCTTTCTGCATCATCCCCCATGTACGGGGCAAGCTGTACAGCCGTCCTGTCGACTCTGTCGTAGCCGAAGTACAGCAGCTGGCTGCTGACGGCGTCAAAGAAATCAACCTCATCGCCCAGGATACGACGAGTTATGGCGTCGACCTGGCCGGGCACTCCCTGCTGCCGGAATTGCTGCGCCAGCTGGTGAAAATCGATGGCATCCGCTGGATCCGCCTGTTCTATCTCTATCCCCATTACTTTACGGACGAATTGATGGATCTCATCGTCAAGGAAGAAAAAATCTGTCCCTATGTCGATCTGCCGCTCCAGCATATTTCCCAGACCGTCCTGCAGCGCATGAACCGGCGCGATTCGGAAGAGGATGTGCGCCGTCTCATGAAGAAGCTCTGCAGCCACGGCCGCAAGCTGACCCTGCGCTCGACGTTCATCGTCGGCTTCCCCGGCGAAACGGAAGAAGAATTTCAGGAACTCTGTGAATTTGTCAAGGAAACGGAATTTGATGACGTCGGCGTCTTCACTTATTCTCAGGAAGACGGGACGCCGGCCGCCTTATGGACGATCAGATACCGGAAGAAGTCAAGGAAGAACGGTATCACCAGCTCATGGCCATCCAGGCCAAGGTATCGGAAATCCGCAACCAGGAACTGGAAGGCTCTGTCCATACGATGCTCGTCGAAAAAGTAGAAGAAGAAAAGGATATCCGTCAGGCCGTCGGGCGCATTGAAATCCAGGCTCCCGATGTCGATGGCCTGACCTATCTGGAAGATGCCCAGGGCGTGCAGCCGGGCGATATGATTCCCGTCCGCATTGCCCAGGGCTTTGCTTACGATCTCGTAGCCGAACGGATCGATTAACCGAGGTGATGGCGTATGTTAGTGGAATTGGTTACGACAGGTTCCGAATTGTTATTAGGTGAAATTACCAATTATAATTCCGCTTACTTATCGAAGAAACTCAATGAAATAGGCTATTCTGTCATTTATCATACGACTGTCGGCGACAACCCGCAGCGCATGGAAGAAGCGCTGAAAGTGGCTCTGTCCCGCGTCGACCTGGTCATCACGACGGGCGGTCTCGGACCGACCCAGGGCGACATGACCAAAATCATCGGCGCCCGCCTCATGGGGATGCCCCTCGTCTATGACGACGCTATTGCCGAGTCGGTCCGCCAATGGGTCTGCATCCATCATGGCGGCGCGGCCATGACCGAGAACCAGAAGCGCCAGGCCATGGTCCCGCAAGGAGCGGTACTCTTCGATAACGGCGCCGGGACGGCACCGGGCGTGGCCATGCAGCAAGGCGGCAAGACCCTGGTCCACCTGCCGGGGCCGCCGACAGAGATGCGCTGGATGTATGAAAACCGTCTGAAACCGTGGCTGCTCCAGACCTTTGGCAGCCAGGGATGCATCGCTTCGCGGTACATCAAGATTTACGACTTGGGCGAAGCTTTTATTGAAGAACAGCTCATGGATCTGGTCCAGGGGCAATCGAACCCGACCTTGGCCATGTATGCCCGGCCGGGCTTCGTCGAAGTCCGCCTGACAGCCCGGGCTGACCGCGAAGACCAGGCCCGGGAACTGCTGGCTCCCTTGGAACAGGAAGTCCGCCGCCGGCTGGCCGGACAGATCGTCACCTTTGATGACGACACGATGGCCCATGTCCTAGGGAACATCGTCCGTCAGGGCGGCTATTCCGTCAGTGCTGCCGAATCGTGTACGGGCGGACTCGTCGGTTCGCTCATCACCGATGTCCCTGGCGCTTCCGATTATTTCCGCGGTTCTGCCGGGACGTACTGCAATGAGATGAAAGAAAAGATACTCGGCGTTTCGCATGATACGCTGGAAACGTATACGGCTGTCAGTGCCCAGACGGCGGCCGAAATGGCCGATGGCAGCCGGCGCCTGTATGGGACGGATCTGGCCGTCAGTACGACGGGTATCGCCGGTCCCGGCGGAGGTACGCCGGACCAGCCGTCGGCCTGGTCTATACGGGCATCAGCGGCCCCTGGGGGACCGTGACCCACCGCGACGTCTATCACGGCGGCCGGGCCGAAGTCAAACGGCGGGCTGCCCTGCGGGCCATCTATTATTTAGTACACTATGTAGTGAATCATACAAAGAAAGCCTAGTTAGGAGGAATGAAGTTGGACGCAAAACAGACAGCACTTGAAAATGCAATGCGCAAGATTGAAAAGGATTTTGGCAAAGGTGCCATCATGCGCCTGGGAGACATTGCCGACAAGATGAACCTGGAAGTCATCTCTTCCGGTTCCCTGGCCGTCGACCTGGCCGTCGCGTCGGCGGCTATCCCGGGCCGCGTCATCGAAATCTACGGCCCTGAATCATCAGGCAAGACGACCCTGGCCCTGCATGCCATCGCTTCGGCCCAGAAGAGCGGCGGCATTGCCGCTTTCATCGATGCCGAACACGCCCTGGATCCGGTCTATGCCCGCCACCTCGCGTCGACACGAATGAACTGCTCATTTCCCAGCCGGATAATGGCGAACAAGCCCTGGAAATCACGGAAGAACTCGTCCGCAGCGGCGCTGTCGACATCATCGTCGTCGACTCCGTAGCCGCCCTGGTCCCGAAAGCGGAAATCGAAGGGGAAATGGGCGATTCCCATGTTGGCCTCCAGGCCCGTCTCATGAGTCAGGCCCTGCGCAAACTGACAGGCATCATTTCCAAGTCCAAGGCCATTGTCATCTTCATCAACCAGCTGCGTGAAAAAGTCGGCGTCATGTTCGGCAATCCCGAAACGACGACAGGCGGCCGGGCCTGAAGTTCTACGCGTCGATCCGCATGGAAATCCGCAAGGGCGAAGCCATCAAATCCGGTGGCGACGTCATCGCAACCGGGCGCGGGTCAAAGTCGTCAAGAATAAAGTGGCACCGCCTTTTAAACACTGCGAATTCGACATCATGTACGGCACGGGGATTTCCCGCGAAGGCACCGTCCTCGACCTGGGCACGTCCATGGATATCATCGAAAAGAGCGGCACCTGGTATTCTTATAAAGCGAACGCCTGGGCCAGGGCAAGGAAAACGTCAAGATATTCATGAAGGAACATCCTGAAATCACAGACGAAGTCGAAAAGATCATCCGCGATACGCTGGCAGCGGAACCGGAAAAATTCGACGAAGCCATGGAAGAAGAGGATACGGCAGCACTGGAAACGCCGGATACGCCGGCAGCCGGCAGCGACGAAGCGTAAATGGAGTACCGCGAAGCCTATGAAAAGGCCTTGCAGCTCCTGAATGTCCGCTTTCTCAGCGAAAGGGAACTGCGGGACAAGCTGCGCCGCCGCGGTGCTGCTGACGCCGTCCTGGACGAAGTCGTCGCAGCCTGAAGGAAGAACATTTCCTCGACGACCAGCGCCTGGCCGGCGATGTGTACCGCTATTATGCCCGCAAAGGGCAGTACGGCCACCTGTACATCGCCAACCGCCTGCGCCGCCGCGGCCTGCCCGTACCGGAAGACGTCGAGCGGCCTGATGAGTACGCCTGGCTCAGGCCCTGGCAGGGCGGAAATTTTCCTATCGTGCCGATGAAGCCCGCAAGGCAGCCCGCTTTTTGCAGTACCGCGCTTTTCGCCGTCTGTCATAGGGGACATCCTGGAAGACTTCACCGGTGGCGATGAAGAGGACGATGGGTGATTACAAGGTGCCGGAAACGTCAAGTCTATCTTGACATTGATATAAAAAAAATTTACAATTAAGAGAGCCGGTTTGATATACTGGTCTATATTTTGCATAATTGTAGGTTTTTTGAACATGAAGTAAATTTTACATACTCATAAAAAAGCCGGACTGGGAGTTCGGCTTTTTTTTGTGAAAGGGGAGGTGAATCCATTACTATGCTAACGATTATTGCTGCAGCAGTCGCCTGCGGTCTCATCGGCGGTGGCACCGGGTATCTTTACCGCAAGAAAATCGCCGAAGGCAAGATCGGCCAGGCTGAAGTCGAAGCGCAGCGCATCATTGCGACGGCCCAGCAGAACGCTGAAGCCCGCAAGAAGGAACTCGTCCTGGAAGGGAAAGAAGAAGTCCATAAGATGCGCAACGACGCAGAACGGGAACACAAGGAACGCCGCAATGAATTGCAGCGCTTTGAACGGCGCCTGTTGCAGAAAGAAGAACATTTGGACAAGAAATCCGATTCCATGGAGAAGAAAGAAGATGCCCTGCAGCGTAAAGAAGATGAAGTTACGCAGATGCAGGAAAGAATCGAAGCCCTTCATGAACAGAAGATGGCTGAACTGGAACGGATTTCCGGCTTGACATATGAAGATGCCAAGGAATTGCTCCTGAACAACGTCCAGACCGAAGTGAAGCACGAAACGGCACAGATGATCAAGAGCCTGGAAGAACAGGCCAAGGAAGAAGCCGAAGGCAAGGCCAGGGAAATCATTTCCATGGCTATCCAGCGCTGTGCTGCCGACCACGTCGCCGAAACGACGGTATCTGTCGTGTCTCTGCCGAACGATGAAATGAAAGGCGCATCATCGGCCGCGAAGGGCGCAATATCCGGGCTAATTGAAACGCTGACCGGCGTCGACTCATCATCGACGATACGCCGGAAGCGGTCATCTTGTCGTGCTTTGACCCGATCCGCCGCGAAATCGCCCGCATTGCCTTGGAAAAACTGATTGCCGATGGCCGTATCCATCCGGCACGCATCGAAGAAATGGTCGAAAAGGCCCGCAAAGAAGTCAATCAGAAAATCCGCGAAGCTGGCGAACAGGCGACGTATGAAACGGGCGTCCACGGTTTGCATCCTGAACTCATCAAGATCCTCGGCCGCCTGCGCTATCGTACCAGTTATGGCCAGAATGTCCTGCGCCATTCCATCGAAGTCTCTCAGCTGGCCGGCATCATGGCAGCTGAACTGGGCGTCGATGAAAACCTGGCCAAACGGGCCGGGCTGATCCACGATATCGGCAAAGCCTGGACCACGAGCTGGAAGGGACCCATGTTTCGATTGGGACGGAAATCGCCAAGAAATATGGCGAATCCAAGCTGGTCGTCAACTGCATCGCCGCCCATCACGGTGATGAAGAGCCGCACAGCGTCGAAGCCGTCCTGGTATCGGCGGCAGATGCCGTTTCGGCTGCCGTCCGGGTGCCCGCCGGGAAACGCTGGAAAACTATCTGAAGCGCCTGACGAAGCTCGAAGAAATCGCTGAATCCTTCGATGGCGTCGAAGACTGCTTCGCCATCCAGGCTGGCCGAGAAATCCGGGTCATGGTCAAACCGGACAAGCTGGATGAATCGGACTGCGTCCTGCTGGTCCATGACATTGTCAAACGCATCGAAGCGGAACTGGAATACCCAGGCCAGATCAAAGTCGTCGTCATCCGTGAAACGCGGATGGTGGATTATGCAAAATAACCTTTTTTGAACTATAGAGAGGCGTCGCGTAGTGGTTTCGGCCATTGCGGGGCGTCTCTTTTTTAGCCGTCAAAAAAAGTTTGAAAAAAATAAAAAAAGTACTTGCCAAAACCCTTTTCTTGTAGTAGAATAATTTTTGTTCGAGGCACTAAGAAATACCGAAGCGGCCTCGAAAGAACGAAAGAAAGTGGCCCCGTGGTGTAGCGGTTTAACATGTCGCCCTGTCACGGCGAAGATCGTCAGTTCAAATCTGATCGGGGTCGCCAATTGCTCAGGTAGCTCAGTCGGTAGAGCAGGGGACTGAAAATCCCCGTGTCGGCGGTTCAATTCCGTCCCTGAGCACCACAAATGCGGAAGTAGCTCAGTGGTAGAGCACCACCTTGCCAAGGTGGGGGTCGCGAGTTCGAGCCTCGTTTTCCGCTCCATATATGGCGGCATAGCCAAGCGGTAAGGCAGAGGTCTGCAAAACCTTCATCCCCAGTTCGATTCTGGGTGCCGCCTCCATATTTTCATCTTTCGTCATGCCGAGGTGGCGGAACTGGCAGACGCAACGGACTTAAAATCCGTCGGATAGAGATATCCGTACCGGTTCGATTCCGTCCCCGGCACCAAAAAACAACGAGCGTGTAAGCGATGTTGGCCGTGGCCGACGAGTCCCTTGCAAAACAAAGGAGCTGTCTTAGGACAGCTCCTTTTCGCAGTCCAGTTAAATTCACATTCATGGGAAAATGAGTTATAATGAATCATGACAGAATACAAGTATAAAGTATCGGATTTTGAAGGTCCCCTGGACCTGTTGCTCTATCTCATCGAAAAGAACAAAGTCGATATTTATAACATACCGATCGTCGAGATCACGGACCAGTTCAACGCCTACGTCGCAGACATTGACACGTTTGATGTCGATTACGCCAGCAAGTTCTTCGTCATGGCAGCGACGCTCTTGCAGATCAAGTCGCGCCTTCTCCTGCCCAAGCAGCCGAAACTGACGGAAGAGGAAGAAGAAGACCCGCAGGAAGCGCTGGTCCGGCAGCTCGTCGAATACAAGAAGATGAAAGCTTTGTCCCAGGCTATGGGACATTTGTGGGACGTCCGCAGCCTGATGCTGGGACGCTTGCCGACGGCCATGCCCTATGAGGCCCGTTTTGCCGGCCACATCGACACAGAGGCCCTCTACCAGGCTTTCCATAAAGTCTGCCAGGCCCTGCCTGAGCCGGAGGCCGTAGAGATCCGGATACAGAAGGAAATCTACAGCGTCGAAGAATGTATGCGCCGCGTCACCTTTGCCCTGCGGCGGAATCAGGGGACGATGACCGTCGAAGGCCTTTTCCGGACCTGCCGGTCCCGGGTCGAACTGGTCGTCACCTTCCTGGCCGTCCTGGAATTGCTGAAGGTCGGTCAATGCGCTACTGTTGCTGAAGGAGAGGATGGGAATACCGTTGCCTTACGATACACGCCAAACTGATACCCTAGAGCCGACGGCTCTGCTGGAAGCCCTGCTCTTTCTGAGCGGCGACCCCATGACGGTGACAGCCATCTGTGCCCATACGGGCTGGACCCAGGCCGAAACGGAAGAAACAGCCAGCCGCCTGCAGCATCTGCTCAGCAGCCAGCGGCGGGGCCTGGTCCTCATCCGTGTAGCCGGCGGCTATCAACTGGTCACGCGGCCGGACCTCCATGAGGCCCTGCAATGGGTGCGGACAGGGACGACGGAATTGTCTTCCATGGCTTTGGAAGTCCTGTCCATCGTAGCCTTCAAGCAGCCCATTACGCGGGCTGAAATCGAAAAGCTGCGCGGCGTTTCGTCGGAACGGGTCCTGACGTCGCTGGTCCAGCAGGGACTGGTCGTGGAACTGGGGCGCAAGGACAGTCCGGGCCGGCCGATTTTATACGGTACGTCCGCTTATTTTTTAGAATGTATCGGCATGGATTCCCTGGCCGATTTAGCCGGCCACATGCCGGCAGATATTACGGAGGATGCAACTGATGGAAGAACGGTTACAGAAAGTGATGAGTAACTGCGGTGTCGCTTCACGGCGCGCTTCGGAAAAGATGATATTAGAAGGGCGCGTCCGCGTGAACGGCGTCATCGTCCGCGAACTGGGGACGAAAGTCGATCCCGATAAGGACCGCATTGCCGTCGACGGCAAGACCCTGGAAGCGCAGCCGAAGCATTATTACCTGTTCAATAAGCCCAAGGGCGTCATCACGACTTCGAGCGACGACCAGGGGCGGGCGACGGTCATGGATTATTTCAGGAAAGAAAAGGACCGCATCTATGCCGTCGGCCGCCTGGACCAGAACACGGAAGGCCTGCTGATCATGACCAATGATGCGAACTGGCCAATATCCTCATGCATCCCAGCCGCCTCGTCGACAAGACGTATGAAGTCAAGGTCAAAGGGCGCATTGCCGATTCGGTCCTGCAGCACCTGGCTGACGGCGTCGAACTGAAGGACGGCATGACGGCACCGGCCGATGTCTATTACATCGGCTATGACCCGAAGACCAATCTGACCAGTGTGGAAATCACCATCCACGAAGGCCGCAACCGCCAGGTCCGCCGCATGTTTGAATTTTTCGGTTACCAGGTCCACAACCTGCGCCGCGTCCAGTATGCGTTCCTGACCCTGAGCGGCGTCAAGCGCGGGGCCTATCGCAAGCTGACCCGCGAAGAAGTGGCTGAACTCTATAAATATAAATAAACAGGAGTGCCTATGAAGGAAATACTCGTCATTGGTGCCGGCGCGGCCGGCATCATGGCTGCGCTGGCCGCGGCAGAAGCAGGGGCCAGGGTACATTTATTTGAAAAAAATGATATTGTTGGCAAAAAGCTGGGCATTACCGGCAAGGGCCGCTGCAATCTGACCAATTCCTGCACCATGCCGATTTCATCGCCCATACGCCGGGACACGGCAAGTTCCTCTACAGCGCTTATGAACAGTTCACCAACCAGGACCTGCTCGACAAGCTGAATGCCTGGGGACTGGCCACCAAGGAAGAACGGGGCGGCCGTATTTTCCCCCAGTCCGACAGTGCCATCGAAGTGCGCAAGCTCTTATACCGCAAGCTATGCCATAAAGCGTCGACCTCCATCTGAGCGATGCCGTCCACGCCGTCAAGGCCTGGGGCAGCCGCATGGTCGTCAGCGCCGCCTCCGGAAATTATGAAGCGATGCCTGTATCATCACGACAGGCGGCATGTCCTATCCCGTCACCGGCTCGACGGGCGACGGCTATGACTTTGCCCGCAGCCTGGGCCATAGCGTGACGGAACTGAAGCCGGCCCTCATCCCCTTTACGACGGCTGAAACCTGGCCGCATACCTTGTCGGGGCTGTCCCTGCGCAATGTGGAAGGCTCGCTGTGGAAGCGGGGCAAGAAGATGGCTTCGTATTTCGGAGAAATGCTCTTTACCCATTTCGGCGTATCCGGCCGATCATCCTCATGCTCAGTATGGCCGCGGCCCATAAGAAGGCCTGCACCTTCCCCATGCAGCTGCGCCTCGACCTCAAGCCGGCCTTGTCAAAGGAAAAGCTCGATGCCCGGCTTCGGCGGGACTTTGAGAAGTACATCCGCAAGGAAGCAGCGAACGCCTTGAAGGATCTCCTGCCACAGCGGCTCATCCCCATCGTCCTCGACCAGGCCGGCATCGCCCGGGACTGTCCGGTCAATCAGATTTCCCGGGAACAGCGGCAGGATCTGGCCGATACTCTCAAGGCCTTGTCTCTGACGGTGACGGGCACGCGTCCTATTGAGGAAGCTATCGTCACGGCCGGCGGCATATCGGTCAAGGAAATCAATCCCAAGACGATGGAGTCGAAACTTGTCCCCCATCTCTATTTTGCCGGAGAAGTCATCGACATCGACGCCTTTACAGGCGGCTATAATCTGCAAGCAGCCTTTTCGACGGGCTTCGTAGCCGGAACGGCGGCTGCTACAAAGGAGTGCATACCATGCGAAAATTAACGGTTGCCATCGATGGGCCGGCCGGAGCCGGGAAAAGCAGTGTCGCCAAGGTCCTGGCCAATCGGGTCCACTATTTGTATATCGATACAGGGGCTATGTACCGCGCCTTTACCTGGGCTGTCCTGGAAAAAGGCATCGACCTTTCAGACGAAAAAGCGGTCCGCGACCTGGTCGATACTATTGATATCCGCCTGGAACCGCAGGCTGATCTGTGCCGCGTCTACGTCGGTTCGACGGAAGTGACCGAAGCCATCCGGACCCAGCGCGTATCTTCTCATGTTTCTGCCGTCGCAGCCCTTGCCGTAGTACGGGAAAAACTGGTAAAATTACAACAGGCCATGGCCCAAGAGGGTGGTGTCATCCTCGACGGCCGCGATATCGGGACAGTCGTCCTGCCCCAGGCGGACCTCAAGATTTTCCTGACGGCTTCTGTCGATTCCCGGGCCCGCCGCCGCTACCTGGAAGTCCAGGCCAAGGGCGGCAGCGAAACGTATGAAGACATCGCTGCCAGCATCGCTGCCCGCGACGATATGGACTCGCACCGGGCCGTGTCGCCGCTGAAGAAGGCCGACGATGCCATCGTCGTCGATAACAGCGACCTCGATTTAGAGCAGACCGCCGACGTCATCCTCGGCCTGATGAAGGAGCGAGGATGATGCATACCTTTACATACGGCATGATCCGCAAGATTTTCAACCTCGCTACGTATGGCGCCTTGGGCATGGAAGTCATCGGCGAAGAGAATATCCCGGAAAAAGGGCCATTCATCGTCGTCTGCAATCATGCCAGCAATTTTGATCCGCCCCTGCTGGGGACGGCCATGCGCCGTCACTTGATCCATTTCATGGCCAAAGAGGAATTGTTCCGCAATCCTCTCATGGGCTGGTTCCTGCGCTATGTCCATACCTTCCCGGTCCATCGCGGTCACATCGACCGCAAAGCCGTCATCGAGTCCTTCCGGGTCTTGAAGAACGGCGAGGTCCTGGGGATTTTCCCGGAAGGGAAGCGGACGCGGGGCGGCAAAGTCGGCCCTTTCCATGAAGGCTTTGCCGGTATCGCCATCAAGGCCGGCGTCCCGGTCCTGCCGGCGGCGATCGTCAATTCGGAATTTTTGCCGAAAAAAAACGGTCCCGTCCGAGTCATCTTTGGAAAACCCGTGCCGGCACCGGCAGGAAAGGCATCGGATCGCGATTTAGTCAAAGGTTTTTCCGACAAAATCCGCGATATTATCATAGCTATGCAAAATCAGTATAAAGGGGATACTAAATGAAAGTAACTCTCGCTGCGGCCTGTGGCTTTTGTTATGGCGTACGCCGGGCTGTCGAGCTGGCAGGCAAGGCGGAAAAGGGGACTCATACTCTGGGACCCATCATCCACAATCCGCAAGTTGTCGGGCGTTTAGCCGCCCATGGCGTGTCGCCGGTCGACTCGTTGGACGAGGTCGACAAGGGGGCTGTCGTCCTGATCCGCTCCCACGGTGTCGGCCCGGATGTCTATGACCAGGCCGTTCAAAAAGAACTAAAAGTCATAGATGCGACGTGTCCACACGTCAAAAAAGCCCAACAAGACGCTAAAAATATCGTCGAAAAGGGCGAAAATCTCATAATAGTAGGAGAAAAATCCCATCCTGAAGTAATTAGCATTTCACAATGGGGGGCAAATCGTGCTATTATAATAGATAGGGAAGAAGAAGCTGAAAAAATTCCCTTTTGCGATTCTATGGGAGTCGTCGTCCAGACGACGTTCTCTCAAGAGCAATTCAAGCGTATCGCCGCTATCCTGCAACGAAAGACCAATCATCTCGATGTGCATATGACCATATGCACGGCGACGCAGCAGCGTCAGCAGGCAGCGATAGAACTGGCAGGCCATGTGGACGCCATGATCGTCATTGGCGGAAAGAACAGCGCCAACACAGGCCGCCTCGCGCAGGTATGCCGTGAACAGGATTGCCCGACATACCACATCGAAACAGCAGCCGAATTGGATACGGCCTGGTTCCGTGGTATGAATCATATAGGCATTACAGCCGGCGCTTCCACGCCGGATTGGATAATACAGGAGGTTGTTAAGATTATGGAAAATTTGCAAGCTGAAGGCACAGAAGTAATGAGTGAAGAATTGTTGGACAAGTATGACTATGAAGAAAATCCAAAGAAAGGTGACGTGGTCAAAGGCACGGTTATTTCTGTGAATGATGATGCTGCCTATGTTTCCATCGGTACGAAAGCAGAAGCAATCCTGCCGAAAAAGGAAATGGCTGTTCCCGCTCCGGAAAAAGCAAGTGACTTTGTCAAAGTCGGCGACGAACTGACTGTCGAAATCGCCAACAACATTAAAGAAGAAGGAGCTATCGTCGTTTCCCTCGTCAAGATGAAAAAAGTCGAAGACTGGAAAGAAGTCCGCGAAGCTTTTGAAAACGACCAGCTCGTCGAATGTACAGGTAAAGAAACGAACAAGGCTGGCCTTGTCGTTTCCATCAAATCCCTGCGTGGTTTCATTCCCCTTTCCCAGGGCGATATCAAATTCGTTAAATCTTTGGACTATCTCGTAGGCCAGACCTTCCAGGTCAAAGTCATCGACATCGACGAACACAAGAACCGCCTCGTCCTTTCCCGCAAAGCTGTTCTTGAAGCAGAACGCGAAGCAAAACGCGAAGAAGCCCTCAAGCACATCGAAGAAGGCGCTGTCCTCGAAGGCACTGTCGTTAAGATCATGCCCTACGGTGCATTCATCGACCTCGGCGGCGTAGAAGGCCTGCTCCACATTTCCGACATTTCCTGGAAACGCATCAGCTCTGTCGATGCCGTTCTCCATACGGGTGAAAAACTCCAGGTCCTCGTTCAGAAATTCGACCAGGAACGGAACCGCATTTCCTTGTCCTTGAAAGCTCTCCAGAAGAACCCCTGGATCGCTGCTATCGAAAAATTTGAAGTCGGCGATATCGTCAAAGGCGAAGTCAAGAAGCTCCTGCCTTCGGCGCTATCCTGGCCATCGATCCGGAATTGCAGGGCCTGCTCCACATTCCGAATTGACGGAAAAACGCGGCGTCGCTGTCAAAGACCTGGTCAACATCGGTGATGTCATGAACGTCAAGATCATCGGCATCGATACGGATAAGAAAAAGATTTCTCTCAGCGTCTTGGCCATTCAGAAAGATGAAGAAGAACAGGAAGTTCGCAACTACCTCGATAACCAGGATAAAGAAGAAGAAAACAACTAAGGTTTCACAAAAAGGGGATAGCCGGGCTGTACCGGTTATCCTTTTTTCGTCTATAGAAAGGATTCTGCCATGTACAAACCCCTAGTCGCTGTCGTCGGGCGCCCGAACGTCGGTAAATCGACGCTTTTCAATGCCATCGTCAAGAAGCGCATTTCTATCGTCGAAGACATCCCCGGCGTAACACGCGACCGCATTTATTTCGACGCCGAATGGCTCGGCCAGGAATTTACCATGATCGATACGGGCGGCATCGAATTTGTCGATTCGGATAACCATATCTTCACCAGCATGCGGTATCAGGCTGAACTGGCTATCCGCGAGGCCGACGTCATCTTGTATGTCGTCGACGGCAAAGTCGGCGTCCAGCCCCAGGATGAAGAAATCGCCCACATCCTCCGCTCGTGCGGCAAGCCGGTCATCCTGGTCGTCAACAAGATCGACAGCGTCGAACAAGAAATGAATATCTACGAATTTTACAGCCTCGGCTTAGGCGACCCGATCGGCGTCTCCGCCGTCAACCTGATGAACCTCGGCGACCTCCTCGATGAAGTCCTGAAGTATATCAAGAAAGTCCCGGCTATAGACGATGACGATGAAGCCATCCACATCGCCCTCGTCGGCCGGCCGAATGTCGGCAAGTCGTCCCTGACCAATGCCTCTTAGGGCAGGACCGGGTCATCGTCAGCAACGTCCCCGGGAGACGCGCGATTCCATCGACACCCACTGGTCCTATGAAGGGACGGATTTCGTCCTCATCGATACGGCCGGCATGCGCCGCAAAGCCAAGATCGACTTGCCTGTCGAACGCTACAGCGTCGTCCGGGCCTGCGCGCGTCGACCGGTCGGACATCGCCGTCCTGGTCATCGATGCTACAGAAGGCGTGACCGAACAGGATACAAAAATCGCCGGCTACGTCCATGAAGCAGGCAAGGGCTGCATCATCGTCGTCAATAAATGGGACCTCATCGAAAAGGATAGCAAGACAAGCCATAAATTCGAAGAAGATATCCGCCGCGAACTGGCCTTCCTCCAGTATGCGCTATCCTCTTCGCCTCGGCCCTGACCAAGCAGCGCATCAACCGCCTGGCCGATATGGTCAAGTTCGTATCGGAACAGCAGCACATGCGCGTGTCGACGAGTGTCCTCAATGAACTCATCGAAGATGCTCAGCTGACTAATCCGCCGCCGGCCAAGGGCGGCAAGCTGCTCAAGATTTATTACATGACCCAGGCTTCGGTCCAGCCGCCGACGTTCATCCTCTTTGTCAATGAACCGCAGCTCATGCATTTTTCGTACCTGCGCTTCCTGGAAAACCGCCTGCGTGAAACCTTCGGCTTCGAAGGGACGCCGATCCGGCTCATCCTGCGCGGGAAAAAGGACGGTGAAAGCTTATGATGCTCGGCATCCTCTGCCTGGTGCTGGCCTATATCGCCGGGTCTTTCCCGAGCGGCCTGGTCATCGGCAAGACCTTGTATCATACGGACCCCAGGGATTACGGCAGCCATAATACGGGGGCGACCAATGCCTACCGCGTCTTCGGCGCTGTCGGCGGCCTGCTGGTCCTCATCTGCGATGTCGCCAAGGGGATGCTCGGCGTCTACCTCGCCAGGTCGCCAGCCAGATAGGCCTTGGCAGTGCAGACACGCAGATTTACTTCATGATTGCCGGCGGCCTGCTGGCCATCATCGGCCATTCATGTTCGATTTTCCTCAAGTTCAAAGGCGGTAAGGGCGTCGCCACCGGCCTGGGCATCATCTTGTTCCTGGCTCCGTGGGAAACGCTCATCGTCTTCTGCGTCTGGGCTGTCATCGTCGCCTTGACGCGCATCGTCTCCCTCGGTTCCATCGTAGCGGCCATCTTGGTCCCCATTACCATGTACTTTTTCAACGAACCCCTGCCGCTGACGATTTTCGGCCTGCTGGCAGCTCTGCTGGTCGTCGTGCGCCACAAAGATAATATCATCCGCCTCCTGCACGGCAAGGAACTGAAGGTCGAACGAATTAAGAAAAAATAGATTGATATGTACTAAAAAACGTGTATAATTAACTATGTACGAGCAGGTGATCCTATGAGAATCATATCTGGCAGTGCCAGAGGGCGGGTCCTGAAGTCCCCGAAGGGCATGCTGACCCGGCCGACACTGGACCGTACACGGGAAAGTCTTTTCAACATCCTGGAAAGCAGCGGCGGCCTGCGTGGTGCCGCTGTCCTCGATATCTTTGCCGGTACGGGTGCCTTGGGGCTGGAAGCGCTGAGCCGCGGTGCGGCGTCGGCCGTCTTTATCGACCACTACACACAGCAGCTCATCCGTCAGAATGCAGCCCTCTGCGGCTTTGCAGACTGCGTCGAAGTGCTGCGCCTTAATTCGGCGAAAGCCCTGGCACGGCTGCAGGGGCGCAAATTTGATTACATCTTTGCGGACCCGCCGTATAATAAAAATTTGGTGAACGATACAATCGCGTTGATAGGTGAATACGATTTGCTGGCTCCGGAAGGACTGATCCTGATGGAATACAGCCGGAACGAAGGTATAACGGAGAGCCCATTGTATGAGGTCATCAGAGAAAAATCCTATGGGAAAGACACGCGGATCGCTTTTATCCGCCGTCGTCAGGAAGGAGTCTAAAAAGTGCGAATCGGTATTTGTCCCGGCAGTTTTGATCCTGTCACCAATGGACACATTGACATTTTTGAACGGGGGAGCCAGCTTGTCGACAAGCTCATCGTCGCTGTCTTTGAGAATCCGTCGAAGAAACCCTTGTTCTCGATGGCAGAGCGGGAGGAAATGTTGCGGGAAACGACGAAACACATCCCGAACATCGAAGTCGTCAGCTTCCATGGCCTGCTCAACCAATATGCCATCGAACACGGTGCGACTATCATCATCCGCGGCCTGCGGGCCCTGAGCGATTTTGAATACGAATTCCAGCGGGCCCTGCTCATGAAGAAGGTAGAACCGCGTATCGAAACGGTATTTATCATGACGAGTACTCAGTATTCCTATATCAGCTCGACGGGTATCCGTGAACTGGCCTGCTTCGGCGGCAAGCTCGATGACATGGTTCCCGATTATGTCGAAAAGAAACTGAAAGAGAAGTTTGCAGACAAGTATAATGCTTAGGAGTGGAGAATACATGAATTCGGATAAACTGTTAGAAGATTTGGAAAGCTTGGTAATGAATGCATCGAAGATGCCCTTTTCCAATAAAAAGATGGTCGAAGAAGAAGAAATCCTTCAGATCATCGATGACTTGAAAGAATCCATGCCGGCCGAATTGGAACAGGCCAAGAAGGTTTTGGCTGAAAAAGATAAGATTATTTCCGATGCCCAGCATCATGCCGAAAGCATGGTCGCCCAGGCCAAGGATTATATTGCCAAATTGACAGAAGAAAGTGAACTGGTCCGCCAGGCACAGGAACATGCCAACCAGATCATCCAGAACGCTAACGATTCGTCGGAACAGCTGAAGAACAGCTCCATTACCTATGCCGGCGATGTCCTTAAATACGTTGAATCGACATTGGAAAAGACCTTGTCCAGCATTCAGCAGAACCGCGAAAGCCTGCTCAAGAACAACGGACACCAGGATGACAAGCCGGATCAGCAGTAACCATGGCTTATACGAGAGGGACTGTCGCATGAAAGCTTTGACTATCATGCGAGGTCCCTTTTTTTATCCGCACGGCGGGTAGATAGGAGGAACTATGAACGAAATTACGTCCCGCGACAACCAGTGGGTCAAGATGGCCTGTTCCCTGAAGCAGAAGAAAGGCCGTCAGGCCCATCAGCGCGTCTTTGTCGAAGGCCTGCGGGTCATCGCCGACGCGGCGGCCATGAACATTCCCGATGCCATCTGCTTCGTCTCGGAAAAGGGGCGGGGCCTGGATGGATTTGAAGCCCTCTATGCCAAAGGCATCGAACTGGGCTGGACGTTTTATGCCGTCACCGACAGCGTCTATGATAAACTGAAAGACACGAAGACGCCGCAGGGACTGGCGGCCATGCTGCCTTTCTTTGCCTATACTTTCGACAGCCTGCCGGCCATTGCGCCGGAAAAAGCCGTCCTTTACCTGCGTTCCATCCAGGATCCGGGCAATCTGGGGACGATCCTGCGCACGGCTGCCGCTGCCAACGCCGGTGCCGTCCTGCTCAGTGAAGGCAGTGTCGACGTCTACAACGATAAGACGATCCGCAGTGCCATGGGGGCCATCTTCAAGGTCCCTGTTGTCCAGGATGTGACAGACGAACAGCTGGACCAGTTCTGTGCCGATGAAGACCGCCAGGTCTACGGCACGGCGCCGGAAGCAGTATCTCTTATGTCGATGCCGATTACAGCCAGCCCGTCATCCTGCCTTCGGCAATGAAGGCAACGGCCTGCCGGAACCGTTCCTGGCCTGCTGTGATGACGTACTGACCATTCCCATGCGGCCGGATACGGAATCGCTGAACTTGTCCATGTCGGTCGGCATCGTCTTGTATAAGGCATGGGAAAAGAATGGTTTTAAGGAGTAATCATGGAAGACAAGAAAGAGACCCTCGATTTGGGCTTTGCAAAACTGGACTTGCAGCGTGAAGCGCGCTGCGGCTTCCCGGAAGTCGTCTACTGTGCCGGCAAGACCGTCGGCCAGTCGGTACAGATTCTGGACGTCCTCATGGATAAATATGACAATGTCATCGGCACGCGCTGATAAGGCCGTCTACGACGCTTGATTTCCCGCCATCCCGCTGCTCAGTACGACCCGCTGGCCCGCATGGTCTACCAGCATAAGGACAAGACTGTCGTCAATGGCGACCGCCTTATTTCGGTCATCACCGCCGGGACCAGCGATATCCCCATCGCCGAAGAAGCGGCACTGACGGCGGAAATTATGCAACCGCGTCGAACGCATCTACGACGTCGGTGTCGCCGGCATCCACCGCCTTCTGGCTCGCGTCGATGATATCCGCCGGGCCAATGTCAACATCGTCGTCGCCGGTATGGAAGGGGCCTTGGCCAGCGTCGTCGGCGGCCTCGTCGATAAACCGGTCATCGCCGTGCCGACCAGCATCGGTTACGGTGCTAATTTCCATGGTTTGTCGGCCCTTCTGGCCATGCTCAACAGCTGTGCTGCCGGCGTATCCGTCGTCAACATCGACAATGGCTTCGGCGCCGGCCGCCTGGCCGATACGATGAATCGCTTGAGGTGATGGAAATGGAAACATTATGGCAGTTGGAAGCCAATATCGACGACATGAACCCGCAGAATATGGAATACGTCTTTTCGCTCATCCTGGACCAGGGCGCCAACGATGTCTGGGCCATGCCGATGATGATGAAGAAAGGCCGCATGGCGTCTATGCTCTGTGTCTTGTGCCGCCAGGACCTCATCGATACGCTCATCGGCGTCATCGTCAAGGAGACGACGTCCATTGGCGTCCGCTTCTTTCCTGTGACCCGCCTGGCCTGCGACAGGCTCATCACGACGGTCCGTGTCGATGGCCGCGACTTGCGTTGTAAAGTCTGCCGTTATGGCGGCCAAGTCGTCAATATCTCGGCAGAATACGATGATTGCCGGACGGCTGCTGCTGAGACAGGGATACCCTTGAAGGATTGGCAGCGTAAAGTGAAGGAAGCGGCGTATCGGCAATTTGCGAAATAGAATGGGCGGAGAATATTGTCAAAATACGATTGTCCATGTATAATAGTCATTAAGCTCATTATGTAGTACGTCCTGAAAGGACGGGGAGTTTGCAAGATGAATAGAGTCATCATTAATGCCGATGATTTCGGCATCCATACAGAAGTCAATCAGGCCGTCATCGAAGCCTGTGAGCACGGAGTTCTGACTAGCACGTCCCTGCTGGCCAATGGCCCAGCTTTTGACGAAGCCGTCGATCTGGCCCGGAAGTGCCCAGACCTGGGTATCGGCATCCATCTCAGCCTAGTCGGCTCTTTGCCGACAGTCTTGGCAGCGAAAGAAGTACCGACCTGGTCCAGGACAATGGCTTGTTGCCAGAAAGTTATACGGAAGTCATCAAGCGGGCCTGTCAGGGTAAACTCGATTACGGTCAGGTCTACCGGGAACTCGACGCCCAGATGGAAAAAATCATGGCTACGGGTCTTCCTATCGATCACTTGGACAGCCACCAGCACTTGCACGTCCTGCCGCAGATCTGGTCTATCGTCCAGTCGCTGATGATGAAGTACGGTATCCACCGCTTACGTATCCCTAGGGAAGCCTATTCCTATAAAGTATTGTCGGCCAATCCCGTGCGCATTGCCGGCCGCGACGGCCTGACCTACTTGTCGAGGAAAGCCATGGCCTCGGTCCAGCGTCTGCACTTTACGACGACAGACTTTTTCTGGGGTATGGTCGACGGCGGCCACATGACTGAAAGCAATCTGCACTATCTCATCGACAGACTGCCTTTTGGGACCCATGAAATCATGATGCACCCAGGCCGCAGCACGGCTGTCCTCAGCCAGTCTTTTTCCTGGGGGTATCATTGGCAGGATGAATTCCAAGCCTTGCTGTCACCGGGTATCCGCCAGCAGTTGGAAGCGAAACAGATTGAACTCATTACTTACGGCGACCTTCCGTAAGGATTGGAGGTCTTATTTTGCATATTTTAGTTACTGGCGGGGCCGGCTTCATCGGTTCCCACCTCGTCGATGCCTTGTTGGAAGCCGGCCACGACGTGACGGTCTTCGACAATCTGAGTACGGGCTGCCGGGACCAGGTCCCGGAACAGGCCCGGTTCGTTCAAGGCGATATCCGCGATGAAGCGGCATTGAAGGTCCTCTTTGGAGAAGGCCATTTCGACGTCGTCTTCCATGAAGCCGCCCAGACGCAGGTCTCGTACTCCCTGGCCCATCCCCGGGAAGATGCGGAACTGAATGTCCTCGGCCTGATCAACGTCCTGGAACAGTGCCGCCGACAGGGCGTACAGAAATTCATTTATTCGTCGTCGGCTGCCGTCTACGGCGACAATCCCAAAGTCCCGCTGGACGAGTCGGAACCGCTGGCACCGGCGTCGTTCTACGGTCTGACCAAAGTGGCTGCAGAAAAATATATCCAGCTCTATGGCAGCCTGTTCGGCCTGCCCTATGCCATCCTGCGCTATGCCAACGTATATGGCGAACGCCAAGGCAATGGCGGTGAAGGCGGCGTCGTCGGTCTCTTTGCCAGAGCCTTGGCCCGTGGCGAAGACCTGACGATTTTCGGCGATGGCGAACAGTCCCGCGACTTTGTCTACGTCAAAGACGTAGCCCGCGCCAATATCGCCGCTATGGACGGCAAAGTGCCGTCAGGGATTTATAACATCAGCACGCAAATCGAGACGACTATCAATGCGCTGAAAGAAATCCTCTTGTATTTCTCTCATGCCGGTGTGGCCGTTTCTTATGGAGAAGCCCGAAAGGGTGATATTTTCCGGTCGTCCCTGGCTAATGGCAAGGCCATCGAAACGCTTCGCTGGCGGCCGAAGATGAAACTCATGCCAGCCTTATGGCGACGTATCAATATTTTCTCGAAAGGGAGGAAGCCGAGTGAAAGAAGACAGCAACCATAAATTTTACCTGGTCCGCGAAGACATTTTGCCTGAGGCAATTAAGAAGACCATCAAGGTCAAAGAAATCCTCAAGCATCATCAGACGCGCACCATCAATGAAGCCGTCCGCATGATGGATCTGAGCCGCAGTGCGTACTACAAATATAAGGATTATGTCTTTCCTTTTTACGATGTGACTCAGGGGAAAATCGTCACTCTGTCGGTCATGATCTTCGACCGGCCCGGTGAATTATCGCAAGTGCTCAATACGGTCGCTGCCAATAACGGCAGTATCCTGACCATCAACCAGGGGATTCCTTTGCAGGGAATGGCCGATGTCAGCTTGTCCATCGAAACGAAGGATATGACCGTTCCTGTCGATGAGCTGATTAAAACGTTAGAAAAGCTGTCCGGTGTCAGCAAAGTCGATATCATCGGACAAGCGTAACATAAAAAGGGGGAGTAGGCTCATGAAAAATGTTTCCATTGCCTTGTTAGGCTGCGGTACGGTCGGGAAAGGGGTTATCGACTTACTGGCCATGAACGGTCCGCTCATTGAAGAACAGCTCGATACGAAAATCAACATCAAGCGGGTCCTCATCCGCAATTTGAATAAATACGAAAAGATGGAAGACTTACCGGATTCCATCCAGCTCACGACGGATTTCAACGACATCATCAACGATGATGAAATCGACATCGTCGTCGAAGTCATGGGCAGCGCCGATTTTGCTAAAGAATGCATTGAACAGTGTTTTCTGCGCGGTAAGAGCGTCATCAGCGCCAATAAAGACCTCATCGCCGACTACGGCATTCCGTTGCTGAAGCTGTCGCAGCAGCACAACGTGGACTTTCAGTTTGAAGCCAGTGTCGCCGGCGGTATCCCTATCGTCCGTCCTATGTATCGTCGCTCAACAGCAACCGCATCGAAGAAATCATCGGCATCATGAACGGCACGACGAACTTCATCTTGTCCAATATGACCGCTCATGGTTCGTCGTATGAAGACGTACTCAAAGAAGCTCAGGAAAAAGGCTATGCTGAAGCGGATCCGACGAACGACGTCAGTGGTTACGACGCAGCCCGCAAAATCGCCATCTTGGCAACCCTGGGTTTCCATTCGGCTGTGACCTTCAACGATGTCCATGTCGAAGGCATTGAAAACATTACTAAAGAAGATATTGAACACGCTACGGAAATGGGCTATGTCATCAAGCTTCTGGCCATTGCCCGTCAGGATGAAGACGGCATTTCCCTCAACGTCCATCCGTCCTTCATCCGCAAAGGTCATCCGCTGGCCAATGTCGATGGCGCTTACAATGCCGTCTGCGTCCGCGGTAACTGCGTCGGCGACGTCATGTTCTATGGTCAAGGCGCCGGTTCCCTGCCGACAGCCAGTGCCGTCGTCAGTGATGTCATGAACGTCATCCTCCACCGCAACCTGAAGATGACGGGCAAACGGGATTACGTATGGCATGAAGCCAAGCTCAAACCGCAGGCCGATATTTCCTCGCCGTACTACATCCGCATGATTGTCAACAATGCGCCAGGTGTCTTGGCAGCTGTTTCCAAGGTCTTGGCAGAAAATAATATCAGTATCCGCTCCCTCATCCAGAAGGATGAAACGACAGAAATCGCTGAAATCGTCATCCTCATCGATAAATCGCCAGCCGGCCTGGTCCAGGCTTCGCTCCAGAAAATCGAAGACTTGTCGTGCGTTCGTAAGATTGCGAATGCCATTCGTATAATCGAGGTGTAAGAAATGACAAAAACGTTGCATGCACAGATCCCGGCCACGTCGGCTAACGTCGGCTCCGGCTTTGATGCCGTCGGGATTGCGCTGACTTTGTATAATGACATTTATTTTACGGAAGAACCGGATAAAGATACGATTACTGTCGAAATAGAAGGCTTGGGAGCCAACTCCTTACCCCGTGATTTTGATGAAAACATGGTCGGTCAAGCGATGAAGGCCGTCGCCATCAAGAACCGCCAGCCCCTTCCCAAGGGCGGTACGCTGCGGCTGGTCAATGCCATCCCGCCAGCCCGCGGTCTGGGCAGCAGTTCGGCAGCTCTCGTCGGCGGCATCCTCATCGGCAATGCTCTGACAGGCAATAAGATGACCCGCGAAGATATGCTGACCATGGCTACCGTCCTCGAAGGCCATCCCGATAACGTGGCTCCTGCCATTTATGGCGGTCTGTCCGTTTCCATCATGGCCGATGCAAGACCCTGACCAATTCCATTCCCATCGACGATGATTTGTCTTTCATCACGGTCAGCCCGGAAGTCGAAGTTTCGACAGAAGAAGCCCGCAAGGCCCTGCCTAAGACCATCGACTACCAGAGCGCTGTCTTCAATGTCAGCCGCGTCAGCTTCCTCGTATCTTCGCTGTTCACGAAACAGTATGACCGCATCGCCTACGGCCTGCAGGATAAACTGCATGTGCCCTACCGCATCCGCCTCATCCCCAGTGGTGACCGGGTCATCCAGAAGGCTGTCGAAGCCGGTGCCCTGGGCGCCACCATCAGCGGGTCCGGCTCGACACTCATCGCCTTTGCCACGAATCAGGAAGTACAGATCATGGATGCCATGATTAACTGCTTCAACGACCACGGCATCGCCGCTACCGGCCATATCCTGAAATGCAGCAATGAAGGAGCTAAGCTTGCCGAATGATACAAGATATTGGAAATCATACGTACCATGTCGAATACCACCCTGTGCCTTTGGCACAGATGGTATTCTGCTGTCTTATCAGGGTCGCAAGGTCTTGGTCCGGATTACCGGGGAAAAAGAGTTTACCTACCCTGTCTACAGCGATTATGCTGATGTGGATAGGGGGCAGTTCCGCTGGCTCTTTGCCGAAGACAAGGCTCAGTTTTACTTGGCCAAGGAGGCCTTGCCGGAACGGGACGGCTTTGCTTACGTATCCATCAACTTCATGCGCGCTGCCCGGCCGCGTTACTTGGCCTTTGCCGGCATTGCCGGCCTGTCCCTGCACAACTGGTACAGTAATCACATCTTTTGCGGTCACTGCGGCCGCCCGATGGTACACAGTGAAAGTGAACGCATGGTACACTGTGACCATTGCCATACCATGATTTACCCCCGCATCTGTCCGGCTGTCATCGTCGCTGTCCGTCACGGCCATAAGCTCTTAGTATCGAAGTATGCCGGCCGTGAATATAAGAACATTGCCTTATTGGCCGGTTTTGCCGAAGTCGGCGAAACGATTGAAGAGACAGTCCATCGGGAAGTCATGGAAGAAGTGGGCATCAAGGTTAAGAACCTGCAGTTCTACAAGAGCCAGCCCTGGTGCTTTACGGATACGCTCCTCTTTGGCTTCTTCTGCGACCTCGACGGTGACGATACGCTGAAAGTCGACCACGACGAACTAGCTACGGCCAGCTGGATCGATCGCCAGGACATTCCGGACGATACGGAAAAAGCCAGTTTGACCATGGAAATGATGACCTTGTTCAAACAAGGTGTCTATTGATTTTACGCGGAAGTGCCTTGACAGTCCTAGGTAAACTTGCTACAATATTTATCACATAAAAGCGATGAACGGAAGAAGCCTTATTTCTTTTTGTCAGCGAGGTGCCAGATTCGGTGCGAGGGCATCCAAGGAGGGTAGGGCGCGTCACCCGGGAGCTGGCAGGAGGAAAGGCCTGTCCGTGCAGCAGACGTTACCTGTGCCATGAAGCGGTCGCGTAAGCGGCAAATTAGGTGGTACCGCGGAAGACTCAGCATTCTTTCGTCCTAAGGAATACCCTTAGGCGAGGGAATGCTCTTTTTTTGTTTTGGAGGGAAAACACAGATGAAATGGAATAAGGAACAGTTAGGCGCTTACGCACCGAACGACATTGAAATGTCCTGGTATGATTTTTGGGAAAAGAATGGCTACTTCCATCAGGATCCGGATCCGAGCAAAGAACCGTTCAGCATCGTCATGCCGCCGCCGAACGTCACGGGCCAGCTTCACATGGGCCATGCCCTGGACAATACCCTGCAGGATATCCTCGTCCGCTTCAAGCGCATGGAAGGCTATAACGTCGCCTGGATCCCTGGCACAGACCATGCCGGCATCGCTACGCAGGTAAAGGTCGAACAGCAGCTGGCCAAGGAAGAAGGCAAGAGCCGCTATGACATCGGCCGTGAAGAATTTCTCAAACGCGTCTGGGCCTGGAAAGAACAGTACGGCAGCCGCATCGAAAAACAGGTCCGCCGCCTCGGTTCTTCCTGCGACTGGAGCCGCAAGCGCTTCACCATGGACGACACCTGTGCCCGCGCCGTCCGCGAAGTCTTCGTCACGCTTTACGAAAAGGGCCTCATTTATCAGGGCCAGCGCATTACCAACTGGTGCCCGCACTGCCATACGGCCCTGTCGGACATCGAAGTTGACCATTCCGACGTGCAAGGCCATCTGTGGTACATCAAATACCCTGTTGTCGGTGAAGACGACTATATCATGATTGCCACGACTCGTCCGGAAACAATCATGGGCGATACGGCTGTTGCCGTCAACCCGGCTGATGATCGCATGAAGAAGTATATCGGCAAGAAAGTCGTCGTCCCCCTCGTCGACCGCGAAGTCGAAGTCATTGCTGACGATTACGTCGATATCGGCTTTGGTACTGGCGCCGTCAAGATTACGCCGGCTCACGACCCGAACGACTTTGAAATGGGCCAGCGCCACAACCTGGAATCCATCATGATTATGAACCTCGACGGTACGATGAACGAAAAAGCCGGTGCGAAATACAACGACATGACCCGGGAAGACTGCCGAAAAGCCGTCGTCGCCGACTTGAAAGAATTGGGCCTCTTAGACCATATTGAAGAACTGACTCACGCTGTCGGTCATTGCTCGCGCTGCAAGACGACTGTTGAACCGTTTGTCACCAAGCAGTGGTTCGTCAAGATGAAACCGCTGACCGAAGCCGCCCTTAAGGCCGTTGAAGATGGCAAGACGAAGTTCATCCCCGACCGTTTCGTCAAGACCTATAATCACTGGCTGGAAGACGTCCACGACTGGTGCATCAGCCGCCAGCTCTGGTGGGGCCATCAGATCCCTGTCTGGTACTGCGATGACTGCGGCAAGTCCTCGGTTAGCCGGGAAGATATTACGGAATGTCAGCACTGCCACAGCAAAAACATCCACCGCGACCCGGACGTCCTCGATACATGGTTCAGCTCGGCCCTCTGGCCTTTTTCGACGATGGGCTGGCCTGATAAGACGCCGGATCTCCAGCAGTTCTTCCCGACCAGCGTCCTGGTCACGGGCTATGACATCATCTTCTTCTGGGTTGCCCGCATGATGTTCATGACCTGTGAATTCATGAAGGATATTCCCTTCAAGAACGTTTTCATCCACGGTCTGGTCCGCGATAGCCAGGGCCGCAAGATGAGTAAATCTTTAGGCAATGGCATCGATCCCCTGGGCGTCTGCGAACAGTACGGTGCCGACGCATTGCGCTTCACCTTGGTTACGGGCAACACGCCGGGCAATGACATGCGCTTTTATATGGAACGCGTCGAAGCAAACCGCAATTTTGCCAATAAAATCTGGAATGCTTCTAAATTCGTCATCATGAACCTCGGCGATTTTGACGAAACCTTTGTTCCTGAAGATAAAGACCTGACCTTGGCTGACCGCTGGATCCTCACGTCCTTCAATGAAACTGTCGCCAAAGTCACGGAAGACCTCGATAAATTTGAACTCGGCGACGCTGCCGATGCCGTTTACAACTTCATCTGGAACTCCTACTGCGACTGGTACATCGAACTGGCTAAGAAACGCCTTTACCAGGCCGAAAGCGAACGAGACAAGCATACGGTCCAGTACGTCCTGGTCTATGTCCTGACGCATACCTTGGAAATGCTCCATCCTTTCATGCCTTTCGTTACGGAACATCTCTGGCAGCACCTGCCTCATGAAGGCGAAAGCATCATCGTCGCTCCTTGGCCGAAGACGCAGGATAAATGGAACTTCCCGGCCGATGCCGCTACCATGAATACCATGATGGAAGCTATCAAGGGCATCCGTAACCTCCGTGCCGAATCGAACGTCCCCATGGGCAAAAAGGCTCCGGTCATCCTGGCTCCGGCTACGGAAGACATGCTCAGACCTTGAAGACCTACGAAGATTACTTCCATACCCTGGCCTTTGCGATAAAGTAACCCTCTTAGGTGCTGGCGATGCCAAACCGGAAAATGCCGTCGTCGCCGTCGTTCCGGGCATTGAAGTCTACTTACAGCTCAAAGACCTCATCGACGTCGAAAAGGAAACAGCCCGCGTCCAGAAGGAACAGGAAAAACTCCAGAAGGAAATCGCCCGCCTCGACAAGAAGCTGTCCAACCAAGGCTTCCTTTCGAAAGCCCCAGCCGCTGTCGTCGAAAAAGAAAAGGGCAAACTTGCCGACTACCAGGAAAAGATGGCTGCCTTGACTAAGCGTATGGAAGACCTGGCTAAACTCTAAGGGGCAATCATGACCTACGAACAAGCAATCGACTATCTGGAATCAGCCAATGTCTTTGGCATCCAGCTGGGACTCGGCCGTATCCAAGCCTTACTGGAACGGCTGGGCAACCCTCAAAACAACTATAAGACCATCCACATCACCGGGACCAACGGTAAAGGCTCGGTGACGGCCATGATTGCATCGGTCCTGACCGAAGGGGGATTCCGGACGGGACGCTACACGTCGCCTCATCTGGAAGACTATACGGAACGGATTCATATCGACAATCATGACATTTCTCACGACGACTTCGCCAAAGCCGTATCCGTCGTCAAAGACGCCGTGACGGCCATGGTCGCTGCCGGTGGGGAAGGGCCGACGGAATTTGAAATGATTACGGCTGCCGCTTTCTGGTACTTCGATTATATCGGCGTCGATTACGCCGTCATCGAAGTGGGCCTGGGCGGCCTCCTCGATTCGACGAACGTCATCGTCCCTGTTGTCTCGGTCATCACTAACGTCGCCATGGACCACATGAAATACTGTGGCAATACGATTGAAGCGATTGCTGAGCAGAAAGCGGGCATCATCAAAGAGGGCGTGCCTGTCGTCACGACGGCTGATGGCGTGGCCTTGCAGGTCATTGCCCGTAAGGCTTATGAAAAGCACAGCCGCCTCTATGCCTTGGACCACAGTTTCGACGTCGTCGGCAATGCCGGGCCGGAAGATCCGGAAACCGGCCAGATGGTGACGGTTCGTGAAAAATACGGTTTTGCCATTACAACCGTCTTACCACTTCTGGGCAAACATCAGCGGACGAATTGCGCCGCTGCCATCATGACCTTGCTCATCTTAGCTCGCCATGAAAAGAAATTGACTCGGACAGTCCTGGAAAACGGCATCCGCCACGTCCAGTGGCCAGGCCGCTTCCAGGTCTTCAAGGCCGGAGATATCGACGTCGTCCTCGACGGGGCCCATAATCCGGCCGGTATCGATACCTTCTGCAAGACCTATGAAGATGTCTTTGCCTCGCGGAAGCGGGTCTTCCTGTTCTCCGTCCTGGCCGATAAAGATTACAGCCAGATGGTACGGGAACTCTTCCACGACGACGATTACGTCATCTGCGCGCCGGCACCGACGCCTCGCTCGGCTGACCCGAAAGCCATGGCGGCCATGCTGCCGTGTAAAGCCGACTGGGCCGGCACCATCGCCGAAGGCTGGATAAAGCCCTGGCCGCAGTCCAACCGGACCAGGTCCTGTGCATCGTCGGCTCCCTGTACATCCAGGGAGAAGTCCGGAAATATTTCGGGATAGATATCGTATGGAATTGTGATATTTGACAATTGCAAACTTCAAACTCGAAACAGGGGTTGTCGCACGAAGGCTTCTGCATCATGCGAGGACCCTTTTTCTTAAATGTTTGAGGTTTGATGTATGATGTTTGAGGCGATGGCTTTTAAATTTTGTCCCCTCCACATCAAACTTTTCAACTTCAAACCTCAAACTCAAAAAGGGCTTGTCGCTGTGCGACAAGCCCTTTTCATTGCGCCTTTGCGCCTTGTTATGGTAAAATGATACATATATTTTACACGGAATGTAAGGAGCGAAGGATATGAAGTGGATGATACGGACCGGCAGTACGCCAGCCGAGCGGGCACGGCTGCGCGTCGTCTATGCCATGGCAGGGACTGTTTTTTTTATGCCTTTGAACTTGTTCATCATGGAAGGCTTTTTCATCATTGCACTGGGACTGGGGCTTTATTATTGTAAAAAATATCCTAAACTGACCTTGCGCCAGTCGCCGCTGTCCCTGCCGGCAGCCGGTTTTGCCCTGGCCGCCTTCCTGTCCCTCGTGGGCTCGCCACACTTCCTCTTGGGAACGGCTTTTTACGTCTTCACGGTCTTGCAATACGTCGTGCTCTACTATGGTATCCTCTTGTTCGTCCGTCATTCCTGGGAGCGGCGCCTGCTCTTTTCGACGCTCCTCCTCAGTGCTTTCATCGTCGCCCTGTACGGCCTGTACCAGTATGCCCATATGCTGACCCTCCACGAAGCCGAATGTCGATAATTCAGCCTTTCCCATGCTGCGGCGCCGCATGTATTCGACATTGTACAACCCCAACTTATTGTCTGCCTTCCTGCTGATCATCATGAGTGCGGCGGCGTCGATGATGATCTGTACCCGCCACCGCTGGCATCATGTCATGTACCTGGCCTTTTTTGCCATCCTGGCCTTGTGCCTGGTCCTGACCTATTCCCGTGGGGCATGGCTCAGCGTCTGCGCTTTGATTTTCTTTTTCGGTCTCTTTTGGGATAAACGGGTGTGGCTCCTCTTTCTGGCAGGTCCGCTGATCCTCGCTTTTTACCACGGCGGCGTCTCGGACCGTCTGATGTCTATTTTCAGCCACAGTGAAGCGGATACGTCCGTGTCTATGCGCATGGACATGTGGGAAGCGGCTATTGCCATGTTCGTCGACCATCCCGTCCTGGGTATCGGCTGGGGCGCTTTCAAGCACGTCTATCCGGTATATAATGAATTGATTCAGGAAGCGGGCATCGTCATCTTCCACGCCCATAATATGTACCTCAACATCCTGGCTGAAACGGGCCTGGCTGGCTTTTTTTTCGGCTTATGGTTCTTCTTCGGCAATGCCTGGTATGCCATCGGCTATTTGCGCAGCCATAAGGAACATACCTTTGACCGTTCCCTGGCCATGAGCCTGGCTGCCGCCGTCTTGTCCCTGGCCATCAGCGGTATGAGCGACTACGATTTATTTAGTACCCAGATTTCACTTACCTTTTGGCTCATGAGCGCCCTTTTCGCCAATATGTACGGCGAAGAATGTGAAAAAAACAGCAAAAATAGTTTGCGAAATAATTCACAATGATATATAATAAGCTTGTGACTATTATCACTAGATAAGATGACTTATAGCTATAGGGAATAGCTTGGGACATAGTTGGAGGGTATTATCCATGAGACAGAAAAAGGCAATATCGGATGCTGTCATCGAACGATTGCCGCTGTACTACAGGGACTTGCTGTTATTGCAAGATGCGGGAATCGATATTATCTCATCCGAAAAATTAGGGGAACGACTCGGCATTACACCGGAACAGATCCGTAAAGACCTGACCTGTTTTGGCGCTTTTGGGAAAAAGGGCGTAGGCTATTACGTCAGCGAATTATGCCAGCAGATCGTAGAAATCATCGGTCTGCAGCAGCATTGGAAAATCGGCATCGCCGGCATCGGCCATCTCGGCTGGGCCTTGGCGAACTATAAGACTTTCGGCCGCCTGGCTTCCGCACGACAGGCTTGTTCGACGTCGATCACCGTATCATCGGCCAGAACGTCGGCGGCGTCGAAGTCACGCCGATTTCCGAAATGGGCGAAGTCATTCAGCGCGAAGGCATCCAGATCGGCATCATTACGACGCCGGCAGCCGTTGCCCAGCAGGTCGCCGACCAGATGGTCGCTGCCGGCATCCGGGGCATCCTGTCCTTTGCACCGCTGCGCCTGACCGTACCAGACGGCATCTTCGTTTTCCGCGAAGACCTGTCCATCGGCCTGAGCCGCATTTCGTACTATTTAACGAATAAGAAAGATTAGTGGTTCGTGGTTCGTGGCTAACCACTAACCACTAGCTGCTAACCACTAAAAAGGCTTGTCGCCGTGCGACAAGCCTTTTTCTATGCTATAATATTCCTACATTCCAACACTTATAGAATGAGGTGATACTATTATGGATTCTATCTACGGTTCCTATGGACCGGCTTTGGACGCGACGCTGAATGATATTATCGGCCGTATCCAGGCTTATAGTGATGATATGAAGAAAAAAGACGGGCGAAGCCGCTTATGAACATCTGATTTACCGCATCAAGTCGGAAAACAGCATGCGGGAGAAATGCGACCGCAAGGGCCTGCCCCAGACGGCTTACTCGGCGCTCCACGATATCCGCGATGCCATCGGTATCCGCATCGTCTGCTGCTTCCTCGATGATATTTACAGGGCCATTGATTTCCTCAAAAGCCTGGACGGCGTCCGCATCGTCGAAGAAAAAGATTATATCCGCCACGTCAAACCCAATGGCTACCGCAGTTACCACGTCATTTTGGAACTGGAAGAACCTTATGAAGACGTGACTGGCGCCAATCCGGGCCATTTTTACGCTGAAGTCCAGTTGCGCACGATTGCCATGGATTCCTGGGCCAGCCTGGAACACCAGATGAAATACAAGCATGACATCAAGAATCCGGAACTCATCGTCCGGGAACTCAAGCGCTGTGCCGATGAACTGGCATCGTGCGACGTGTCCATGCAGACTATCCGCAATTTGATCCATGCACAAGAATAAGGGGGAATTGTCATGCGCCTTCTCTTAGCTGAAGATGAAAAAGAAATGTCCGCTGCCTTAGTGGCAATCCTGACCCATTCCGGGTACGAAGTGGACGCCGTCTATGATGGCCAGGCTGCCGTCGATAAGGCCCTGTCCCAGTCGTATGACTGCATGATCTTCGATATCATGATGCCCAAGAAGGACGGCGTCCAGGCCTTGAAGGAAATCCGTGAAAAAGGGAATATGACGCCGATCATCATGCTGACGGCCAAAGCCGAAATCGACGACCGCATTACCGGCCTCGATGCCGGTGCCGATGATTATCTGACCAAGCCCTTCGCCATGGGGGAACTTTTGGCCCGCCTGCGCTCTCTGACGCGGCGGTCGACGGCCTTTACACCGTCGAAACTCACCGTCGGCAATGTCGAACTCGACGTGGAAGAACAGGAACTGGCCTGCCGCAACTCCATCCGCCTGGCCAATAAGGAAACGAAGCTCATGAGATTCTTTATGGCTAATGTTGGCAAAACCTTGTCGACAGCTCAGATTTTTGATAACGTCTGGGGCGACGAAGACGATGTCGACGATAGCATCGTCTTTATTTATGTCTCTTATTTACGGGAAAAACTCGAAGCCGTCCAGGCCGATGTCGAAATCGTCGGCGAAAGAGGGCAGGACTATGTCCTGACTTTGAAAGAAGCGTCTGCGGAGGTCTAGACCATGAATATGATCAAACGCCTGCGCCGTAAATTCATCATCATGGCGACAATCGGCGTCCTCGTCGTTCTCGGTGGCGCCCTGGGCCTCATCAATACCATTGCCTACATGCGGATGCATCAGCAGGTCATGTCCGTATTGACCTATATCATCCATAATGATGGCGCTGTGCCGCAAAAAATCGGCGGCGATGACGGCAGTTTCTTCAGCGACCCATCGTGGACGGAAGAAACGCCGGAATTTGCTATCAGATACGCTTTTTCAGCGTCCTCGTCAGTGCCGATGGCTACGCACAGCATATCGACATCCAGCATATCGCCTCATTTTCTGAAAAGGAAGCCATCGAATACGCCCGGACGACCGTTGCCGAAGCCAGGAGAAGCGGGGAGAACCAGGGATTTTTCAAGAAAGGACGGGCCAGTTATGCCTATATGATCATGCCTGACGACGACGGTAGTTTCCTCATCGTCATCCTGGACTGTACGCGCGACGTCGCCGCAGTCTCTTCGTTCATGCGCTATTCCCTCTGGTTCGGCCTGGGCTGTGTCGTCCTCTACGTCCTCATCCTGGCGGCCATGTGCAACGTCGCTATCCGGCCTTTCGTCCGCAACATGGAGAACCAGAAACGATTCATCACCAACGCCGGCCATGAGCTCAAGACGCCGATTGCCATCATTTCAGCCAATGCCGAAGCCATCGAGATGCTCAACGGCCAGAGTCAGTGGACAGACAGCATCCTCAAGCAGGTCCGCCGCCTGTCCAATCTTATCCAGGACCTGATCATGCTGTCCAAGATGGGCGAACGCTCGCAAGTCGATTTAGTCATTACCGATGTCGACTTGTCGGCCACGGTCCGGTCTGTCGCCGAATCCTTCCAGCAGCTGGCTGTTGATGCGGAAAAGACCTTGCATACTGATATTGCCGATGGCATCCATGTCAAAGGCGACAGCAAATGCCTGTATGAACTGGTCAATATCCTCGTCGACAATGCCGTCAAGTACTGCGATGACCACGGGGACATCCAAGTTTCCCTGCGCCGTCCCCGCCTGGGAAAGGGGGCTGTCGTCGCCGTGACCAATACCTATGCCGATGGGGCCAATGTCGACTATTCCCGCTTCTTTGAACGCTTCTACCGCGGCGATACGTCCCATAACAGCCAGAAAGCCGGCTATGGCATCGGCCTGTCTATGGCCGAAGAATTGACGAAACTCATGGACGGTAAAATCAATGTGTCGTATAAAGCTCAACGTATAACGTTTACTGTTCGCCTGGCTGATTTTCCCTATAGGGAAAGCGCCTGACCTGTGATATAATGTGACCAACATCACTTTTATTCAGGGGGAAGATACTAATGGAAATGCAAATGGAATACATCCGTAAATTACCGGAACCGCAGGAATTGATGGAACAATTTCCTATTGATGACAGCGTCAAAGCCATCAAGCGAAACGGGATGAAGAAATCAAGGACATCCTGACAGGGAAAGATAACCGTTTCCTGCTCATCATCGGGCCCTGCTCGGCCGATAACGAACCGGCCGTCCTCGATTATATCCACCGCCTGGTCAAAGTCCAGGAACAGGTCAAAGATAAAATTTTCATCATTCCGCGCTCTATACCAGCAAACCGCGTACTATCGGCGTCGGCTACAAAGGCATGCTCCACCAGCCCGACCCGGAAGGCAAGGAAGACATGCTGGGCGGCATCATCGCCATCCGTGAAATGAATGCCCGCGTCGTCCGCGAAACGGGCTTTACCTGTGCTGAAGAAGTCCTCTATCCGGAAATCTTCCGCTACCTGTCGGACCTCTTGTCCTATGCAGCCGTCGGCGCCCGGTCCGTCGAAGACCAGTTCCATCGCATGATCGCCAGTGGCGTCGGCATTCCGGTGGGCATGAAGAATCCGACATCCGGCGATATTTCGGTCATGCTCAATTCTATTGAAGCGGCCCAGCATACGCAGGACTTCCTCTTCCGTGGCTGGGAAGTCCGCACAAAGGGGAACCCGCTGGCTCATGCCATCCTGCGCGGCTATGTCGACAGTTTCGGCAACAGCATGCCTAACTATCACTATGAAAACCTCCAGCGCCTGTACGAAGCCTATGGCAAACGCGACCTGGCCCATCCGGCCGTCATCGTCGACGCCAACCATGCCAACTCGGGCAAGAAATACCTGGAACAGATCCGCATCGCCAAAGACGTCATCCACAGCCGTAAACATTCGGCCGACATCAAACAGCTGGTCAAAGGCTTGATGATTGAAAGCTACATCGAAGACGGGAACCAGAAAATCAGCGAAGGCACGTACGGCAAATCCATTACCGACTTGCCTGGGCTGGGAAAAATCAGAACGCCTCATCTACGACATGGCAGAATTATTGTAATTAGTGGTTCGTAGCGGCCTTATGGACGCAACGTAGGGGCCGTCCTGATAAGGCGGCCCGCTTTTCTTTGAATTTAAGACCACCCACTAACCACTAGCCACTAAAAAAGCGCTGTCGCACGTGCGACAGCGCCTTTTTTTAAAATGTATCCAACAGGGTGTACCCTTTCCCGCGGAGGAACGTTTCCGTTTCCATTTCGCGGGTCTTGAAGACGGCAACCGGTGTGCCGGCCTGGCGGTTATAGGAAATGTACAGATAATCGATGGAGATGTTGGCCTGGCGGAGATTGTCGAGAATCTTGTCCAGGCAGCCCGGCGTATCGCCCATTTCGACGGCGACGACTTTGTCTGCATGACATTGGTAGCCGGCTTCCTGTAATTTGGCAACAGCCAGTTCCGGGTCGGTGACGATGAGGCGGATGATGCCGAATTCGGCGCTGTCATTGGCCAACATCGTGTAGATATTGATATTGGCATCGGCCAGGACCGACGTCATCTTGCGCAAGGCGCCTTTGGTATTTTCAGCGAATACAGAAACTTGATTGAGCATGAATAAAAGCCCCCTTGATGATAAAATAGTGTGACGTTGTTCCCATTTTACCATAAAAAAGCAAGCTTGTAAGGGGGCGCAGAATCTGTTAAACGTTTCAGAATGGCAGAATCATGATATAATAAAAGCATAAGAACTATGTTTTTTTTGATACGAGGTGATCCCTATGCCAGCCTGGCTCATCATCTTCCTATTTTCCTGCTTACAGGCTTGCCAAATTCTATATGTGGATTGGCGTCACGGACCTCTTGAAAGCCATCATCGCCGCGACCTTGACAACCTTCGTCATCGTCTGTGCCTTGCGGCGCAGCGGCCAGAAACAAGCCGAACA
>ENA-OQBT01000109-OQBT01000109.1-human-gut-metagenome-genome-assembly--contig:-NODE-109-length-55719-cov-2.810656_pt1 | contig 55719 bp, 75 predicted proteins | sample MGYA00242749_ERZ504557 | MGnify/ENA primary metagenome ERZ504557 (study PRJEB26092, sample SAMD00036243) | human gut metagenome | host: Homo sapiens | study: EMG produced TPA metagenomics assembly of...
CTTATTTCGGCAGGGAATAATCCAATCAAGTTCCCCGGACTTCGTGTGCAGTATCATCGGATGAGTCAAAGATGATTAATTTCGATAAGAAGCCAAAGGTTATCATCTCAGCATCGGGTATGTGTGAGGCCGGACGTATCAGACACCACTTAAAGCATAATCTTTGGAGAAGTGATTCAACAGTTTTATTTGTAGGATATCAGGTTCCGGGCACACTTGGCTATGCACTTTTAAACGGTGCTAAAAAGGTGAAGCTTTTTGGTGAGGAAATAGAAGTAAGGGCAAGCATAGTAAATCTGCCGGGTATCAGTGGACATGCAGACAAAAATCAGCTTACCGAGTGGCTTGGCGCAATAAAAAACAAGCCGGAGCATGTATTTATAGTCCATGGAGAGGAGTCTACAGCAGAGTCCTTTGCAAACCACGTGCATGAGACCTTCGGCTATGATGCAGTGGCACCGTACAGTGGTGATGCCTATGACCTTATCACGAATCAGAAGGTGGCAGATGGTTCCCGCAAGCTTGTGGAGAAAAAGGCTGCATATGGCATGGCAAGCAGAGAGAAGACTATATTTGACCGTCTTGTGGCAGCAGGCCAGAGGCTTGTATCTGTTATCCAGAAGTGCCAGGGTATGGCTAATAAGGACTTGAGCAAGTTTGCAGACCAGATAAATGCGTTGTGTGATAAGTGGGATAGATAGAATGTAATCACAGCATATCAAAGTAATAAAGCAAAAAGGGAATGTGTGGGCAGTCAATCGCATACAACATATATGCAACACTGGGACACACAAATCCCCTATTTATGGGCTTTTTAGGATATCAAAACGTTAACAAAGAGATAGTTCAACCGAATATCGAAAAAGAGCAACAGACCCCGAAAATCCTGTATTTTCGGGGTTTTCTTTATATTCTGAAAATCTATCAGACACCTTCAAAACACACGAAAATGTTCCGGTAACTAACAGGTAACACATAGAAATGTGCCTATCGCAGAGATTGCTAAAGCAATTGGAAAGGATGCATAATATATAAGAATTGGCATACAACAAGGAATATTAAAATTTGGAACAGCAATGAAAGTTGGAAATTCAAGAGAATATAGTTATTATTGTCCAGATAAGAAGGTGTGGGAAGAGACAGGATACTTTAATAAAAATATGTGATACTATTTTTGTGTAAGAACTGTGATATATGTACATAATGAGAAGATGAAGAAATAGATGTAAATTTAATAGCCAGGAAAATCAAAGGGGGATATGCGTTAAAAACGCGAGAAAACTAATAGGGATTTGACTATAATTCAGATTTACATGAAAGGGGATTTGTGTTATAATTGTGGCGGAAATGTGGATTTATGCATGGATAAACCAGTTTTTAAAAGAAAAATATACGATGAAATATATGAGTGGAAAGAGAACAGAAGCGATAAATATGCACTCTTGATAAAGGGAGCAAGACGAGTTGGTAAATCAACTATTGCAGAGGAATTTGCAAAAAAGAGTTTAAATCGTATATTCTCATTGACTTTGCTCATACAAGTAAGGCAATTATTTATAATAAGTTACTTTCGGACAAACTAGATGTAAATTTAGGATATGTCTATGAAAATGTTGTGGCACAGATGCTAATAGCAAAAGGTAATAATTTGTTTTATTACACGATGAAAAGTGAAACTTCAAATCATTTGTATGAGATTGATTTTTTAACTTCTGTTAAAGATAAGATATGTCCATTAGAGGTGAAATCCGGTAATTATAGAACGCATAAATCACTTGATGCATTTTGCAACAAGTTTAGTAATCGTATAGGTGGCAAATATGTTGTTCATACAAAAGATTACAAATGGGAAAACGGAATTTATTATATTCCAATGTATATGGTACCATTTTTATAAAGATTTTTTAGAAACGTATATATTCATCAGGCAGCAAGTGGTTAAAGACGTAGAATAATAAACTTTTAACGGAGACACGCAGCTTTAAAATTTGTATATAGATGAATAAAATGCAGTGTATGAGGAGAATGTAATGAGAATATCAGATATTATGAGATTAGGAAAGTCTGCCATTATTTTTGCCACTATTGTAGTGGCTTTTTGGCAATAATCTGGCTTTTAGGCTACAAAATGATTTATAAAAAAATATTGCATGGTAAAAAACAGATTTCAATTGGCAGAATAGGACTGGTGTGTGTACTTGCAGTATACATTGTTGTTGTCCTTTATGTGACATTGCTAAGAGGAGGTATTGGTTTTGGGGGATTTGAGTACCGGGCTAACTTTAAACCATTTTCTTCGTACAAAGAGGCCTGGTACAATTTTAGTGCACAGGAATGGAGAAATCTGATACTTAATATATGTATGTTCGTGCCGTTTGGATTTTTACTACCAATTTGTTTTGGAAAGATTAAAAGAGCGTGGAAAATATATTTGTGCGGGTTTGGGTTTGCACTGTTTATAGAGGTTGTGCAGCTTATCACGGGACGAGGTGTATTTGAAACTGACGATATCATAAATAATACGATAGGTGCAATGATCGGATATGGATTATTTTCGGTTGCAAGACTGATATTTGTGGCAGTCTGTTCAAGGAAGAAAGTCCAAGATAATACAAATGAAGTCAGTGGAGTGGCACATGATGAAAATGTTTGTGAAAGACAGAACATTTCCATAAGAAAATGTCTGGTGGCACAGCTTCCGCTTGCGTTTACAATTATAGCTTTTGCAGCTGTTTTTATTGTATACAATAGTATGGAATATGGTAATCTTTCAATCGATAATATTTCAAATCAAAATGTGGATGTCTCGATGGCAGATGGTGTGAGTCTGGCAGATGAGGCAGATCCGCTTGATGTATACACAATTCACAGGGCTACAGAAGATGAGGCGAGGGAGCTTGCCGACGGGTACTTTTCAAAGTATGGTGTTTTAATAGATGACTCAAAAACAGACATATATGATGATACTATTATTTTTTACAGTACCAGCCTTGATGATGAGGGCAGTAACCTGAGTATCTGGTGCGATTACGAAGGACCAACAGTAAGTTTCACGGATTTTTCAAATATAGATGATGAAAATTCGTATGCTGACGCTGGACTTTCAGAGGAATTTGTCAGAGAAAAGCTGGAAAATCTAGGAGTGGTTATTCCCGAAAACGCAGTTTTTGCACCAATCGAGGAATATGATGCAGGAAACTATAGGTTTACAAACGATGGAGAAATTCTTGACGATGGCTTGTATTATAAGGGAACGATAGAATGTTGTATTAATTCGTCAGGTAAAATTGCAAATTTCAGAGACTCCATGATAAAATATACGCCTTATAAAAAGGTAGATGTTATTTCAGAAAAAGAGGCTTATGACAGGCTATGTGCAGGAAAATTTTATTTCCCGGATTATGATAAAGATGAACAATTATCTGATTTAGTTGTAAAATCAGTGAAGATAAGTTACACACCGGATTCGAAGGGATATTATCGTCCGGTTTATGAGTTTGTGGCAAATGCAAATCAGGATACAGGCAAGAGAGAAATAAGTATAATGGTAGATGCTATGGAAATTTAGGGAGGAATAACTTACAAAAATTAACTGACAGTTGCATTAGGTCTGGTAAAAAACAAAAGGGGCTGTAAAAAAACTCCCCTGACAGAAAATCGCCCAGACCGTGAGGTCTGAGCGATTTTTGGTATAATTAATTATGCTACTAAATAATAATACCAATGGTAATTATACTATGCGTCAGCTGAAATTACCATTAGAAATCGAAAGAATGCTTTGTGCCTTTGATGGAAAAATTCAATCGCACATATGGCCATTATCCGAAATATCCGGTTGCTGATGCCGGATACGGTTCTTACAATAATTATCTTTATTGTGAAGAACACGGCATGGAAAAATACATGAAATTTACCATGTACAAAAAAGAAACGACGGACAAAAAGTATCATGAGAATCCGTATCGTGCTGTAAACTTTGCAAAAGATGCATACTTGCTTAGAAATAGAAAAGTTAATACAAAGAAACGCCAAAACCGACATTTGCCGGAATTGGCGTTTCTTATATTAGGGACTTATTTTACAGCCCCTTTTTTATTTTATGACGCGCAGCTTATTGAAAGTGCTATGTATGTAACTACGCCTCGTCCTGCTTGAAAATTACATTTCTGTATTTCGAAAGTATTCCTTTTAACAAGCTTCCAAGTACACAGATTGAGATAATCTCACCGATTCCGACTGTAACTGCATTGAAAAGAAGAGAGATATCAACACCCTTGTATATAGTTGTAAGACCATATCCGTATCTGAGCACGAGTGGCACGATAATAATGTTGGCGATGACAGGTGGAAGCGTGTATACAAACTTCTTTTTTCTGAGGAAGTAAGTGCCAAGTGCGCCGAGCAGTGTAGCAATACTTCCGAAGATGATATCCCAGATGATGCCGCCTGTGATAAGATTGGAAATCAGACATCCGATGAAAAGACCCGGAATGGCTGCCGGTGTGAAAACCGGAAGGATGCAAAGCGCTTCAGAAAAGCGTACCTGAATGGTGCCTGATGCGAGACCAAGCAGATTGGTGATATACGTGAGCACAACATAGAGTGCTGCAATCATAGCTGCCTGTACTGCAAATAATACTTTTTTGTTTCTCATATTTAGTTCTCCTTTAGTTTTGTTTTACGTCAGGAAGGTTTCGAACTGACGCATTTATTTTCGCCTTGCTATGTTAACAAAAAATGCGTTGAATGTCAAGAAGTACATAAAGTCAGTGCCCATTTAGAGAAATTGTGGTATAATGAGTGCAAGTGAGAAGATAAATGACAAGAGGGAAACAGTATTATGAGAGAAATAAAGGTTAATGAACTAAAAGAGGGAATGACTACGGCAGTAGATGTGTTTTCGCCAAAGGGACAGCTTATCCTTAAAAGACATCAGACTGTATCGGCATTTGATATAGCAAAGTTTGGATTCTACAATATAGCTTCGGTTTATGTTGAGGGAAGCTCAGCACAGGAAAAAGAAGAATGGAATAAAAAATATGCCATCATTAAGGAAAAATACCGTGATTCCATCGATAACCTGCATGAATATATGAATGACATACTATACAGGAATATCATACCGGATAAGAATACGCTCATCAGGGACTCGGTAGAGATTTTTGACAGGTTTGAGACTTCATATGAGCTATTTGACGCGCTTCAGGTATTAAAGCAGACAGATGTATCTACGATGGCACATTCCATGAATGTATCAATTATTGCACGTCTCATTGGTGTATGGGCAGGGCATGATACAGAAAAGCTGGATGAGATTTCAATGGCAGGTCTGTTGCACGACATAGGCAAGTTTAAGATACCGGATGAGATATTATTGAAGCCGGGAAAGCTCACAAAGGAAGAGTTTGAGGTGATAAAGAAGCACACGGTATATGGCTATGAGATACTTAATAATTTCAAGATTCTTGAAAGCACGAAGCGTGCGGCACTTTTACATCATGAGAAGTTTGACGGCTCAGGATATCCGTTTGGATATACATCAGATAAAATCGATGATATATCAGCTATTATTACGATAGCCGATGTCTACGATGCAATGACATCAAAGCGCTGTTACCGTGATGGGATGTGTCCGTTTGATGTGATAGAAGATTTTGAGTATGATGGCATATCAAAGTATCATCCGAAGTATATAGGGATGTTTTTGAAGAAGATTGCAAGCTCATATATCGGAAGCACGGTGCTTTTGACAAACGGCAAAAAGGCCAAAATAATTTTTGTGACGGAGAAGTATTCAAGGCCTACAGTTACATTGCTTGAAGACAACAGTGTGCTGGTGCTTAAGGATGAAAAGGATATAAAAATAGCGGCAGTGCTGTAGAATTATATACGCGGATTAATTGAATAAAATTACTGTAAATGGGAATGCTTTAGATAAAGAAATTTATCCGGAGGATTCCCATGTCTGTATATAAGGTTGATATATGTGGAGTGACCACATCAAAACTGCCGGTACTTAAGGATGATGAAAAAGAAGAACTGTTTGAGAAAATAAAAAAGGGAGATAAGGCTGCAAGAGAAAAATATATTCGTGGAAATTTAAGGCTGGTGCTTTCGGTAATCAGAAGGTTTTCAAACCATAATGAAAATATGGATGATTTATTTCAGATAGGATGCATCGGACTTATGAAATCAATTGATAATTTTGATCCGACTATAGGTGTTAAGTTTTCCACCTATGCTGTTCCGATGATTATCGGTGAGGTGAGACGGTATCTGCGTGATAACAGTGCGTACCGCATTCCACGTTCTCTCAGGGATACAGCTTATCAGGCTATTAAATCAAAGGAAAAGCTATCGAGAAAGCTGGTGCATGATCCGTCTTTAGCGGAAATATCAAAGGATTGCGGTATCCCTGAAAACGATATACTATACGCACTTGATGCAATCCAGACACCGCTTTCCCTCTTTGATCCTGTATATACTGACGGTGGTGATACACTTTATGTGATGGATCAGATATCGGACAAGAAAAACAAAGAGGAAGCATGGGTAAAGAATCTGGTTCTCGACGATGCCTTAAAGCTGCTTGATGACAGAGCTAGACAGATTATTAAGCTGCGTTTTTTCGAGGGCAAGACACAGATAGAGGTGGCAGAGGAGATAAATATCTCTCAGGCACAGGTATCAAGGCTTGAGAAAAATGCGCTTAAAAATATGCACGGATATCTGGAAGCATAAGCAGATAATTGAATATTTAGTCTGCCTGTGCTAAAGAAGTTTTTTTAAGCACAGCCGCAATTATGACTGCATATACACCTCCGATAACAGCGGTGATAAGCTGTGTCACTGAAAACTGAAGCTGTAAAACCGGCAGCATCTTGTGCATTGGAGCAGGCAGAAATGCAGGTAGAATGATAAGTGCAATGGCTATTCCCATGAAAACGGCCTTTAGTATGGCACCTATTGCAATTGATACAGGAAAACCGGTAGCTTTGCCGCATTTTTTGCGAAGCAGTCCCACACATACTACAAGAATGATATTTCCTATTATAATACATGGAAACATCGCAGGGATAGCCGCCATAACAGGACTTCCTGTGATGAAAAATGATGTGACAGGTGTGATAATGCTTAGGATAATGCCACATGCCATTCCGGCATAGAGTACGGTAAGTATTAAAGCTGCATTAATGATTGGACCTGTGATGTATACGCTTAAGTTCTTAAAAAACTGGCTGACAAGGCAGATTGCCAGCATAATTGCAGTAACGGTTATTTGTTTGGTTTTTATCTTCATTGATAAGACCTCCTTTAAATTTTCATATGAAATCATACTCCTTTGGGGGTGCAAATGCAAGGTTACGTTGCCGGTTAATATTTACTCAGAAGGCAAAAATGACGGTTGATATTGAAAGCAATTCATTTGTGTGCTAATATAAGTGTATTCGCTGTTTGACGCAAAACAGCTATATATCAGGAGGAATACAATGAAAAAACTGATTAATTTGATATCAGAGGAAGTGACAAAGGCATTCGTCAGTGCAGGATATGACGAGAAGTACGGAAAGGTTACACTTTCAAACAGACCGGACCTTTGTGAGTTCCAGTGTAACGGAGCAATGGCAGCAGCAAAAGAGTATAAGTGTGCACCATTTATGATCTCGGACAAGGTAGCGGCGCTCCTTGAGTCAGATGAGATGTTTGAGTCAGTAGAATCAGTAAAGCCGGGATTTCTTAATATCAAAATGGATACCGCTTTTCTGGCAAAATATATGAACGATATGAAGGATGACGAGGCAGATACGGCTTGGAGAAGGCAAAAAAGCCACTCACTATAGTAGTGGATTACGGCGGACCAAACGTCGCAAAGCCTCTTCATGTAGGACACCTTCGTTCAGCAGTAATCGGAGAGAGCGTTAAGCGTATCGCAAAGTTCATGGGACACAATGTGATTGGTGATGTGCATCTCGGTGACTGGGGACTTCAGATGGGACTTATCATCACAGAGCTTCGCGAGAGAAAGCCTGACCTCGTTTATTTTGATGAGAGCTATACAGGAGAGTACCCGAAGGAGGCACCCGTTTACCATATCTGAGCTTGAGGATATATATCCGACAGCCAGTGGTAAGTCAAAATCAGATGAGAGCTTCAAGGAGGCAGCTCTTCTTGCCACAAAAGAGCTTCAGGGAGGCAGGAGAGGCTATCAGGCACTGCTTTCACATATCATGAATGTCTCTGTAACAGATCTTAAGAGAAATTATGAGAATCTGAATGTTCATTTTGAGCTGTGGAAGGGAGAGTCGGATGCACAGCCATATGTACCTGGGATGGTTGAAATGATGAAGGAAAAGGGTTTTGCACATATGAGTGAGGGCGCTTTGGTTGTGGATGTGAAGGAAGATACAGATACAAAGGAGATTCCGCCATGTATCATCCTAAAGTCTGACGGAGCTTCACTTTACAGCACTACAGACCTTGCAACACTTGTTATGCGTATGAAGGAGAACAACCCTGACCGTGTGATTTATCTGGCAGACGCACGTCAGTCAATGCACTTTATCCAGGTGTTCCGCTGCGCAAGAAAGACAGGCATAGTACCTGATACTACAGAGCTTGTACATATCGGCTTTGGAACCATGAACGGTAAGGACGGCAAGCCTTTCAAGACAAGAGACGGTGGAGTAATGCGTCTTGAGTACCTCCTCAAGGAAATTGACGATGAGATGCTCAATAAGATTAAGGAAAACCAGAAGGAAAAAGAGAATCTGAATATAGACGAGGCGGAGGCTGAGCAGACAGCCAAAACTGTTGCGCTTGCAGCAGTCAAGTATGGTGATTTGTCTAATCAGGCGAGCAAGGATTACATCTTTGATATCGACAGATTCACATCCTTTGAGGGTAACACAGGTCCATATATCCTTTATACAATCGTGCGTATCAAGTCAATCCTCTCAAAGTATGAGGCAAAAGGTGGCGACATCAGCGCACTGAAGGAGGCAATCATGCCGGCAGTCAATGCAGGACAGAAGAATCTCATGCTCTCTCTGGCAAAGTTCAATGCTACAATTGAGAGTGCATACGAGGAGTCTGCACCACACAAGATATGTGCATACATCTACGAGCTTGCCAACGCATTCAACGGCTTCTACCATGACACAAAGATTCTTTCTGAGGAGAATGAAGAACTTAAGAAGTCATATATTTCGCTGCTTGTGCTCACAAAGGAGATACTTGAGGCTTGTATAGATATGCTTGGATTCTCAGCTCCTGACAGGATGTAAAAAATAATAATTTTCACGTTCTAAAACAATTGGACATGTAATATAAATAGGACATAGATGATTTATCAGAATCGTCTGTGTCCTTTTTTTATTTGAATAACTGTCGGTGGCAGGTCGGGATGGGGCTCACGCGTGTGGCTGCAGTGTCGCAGAAGCTACGCTGTGCTATTAAGACTCTGTATAAATTATGCAGTAAGTACTTCTATGCCTGACGAAACCGTCGATACTCGCCGTCCGGGCTCGATATCTCCTTGCCTCGGCTCCATGCCTCGGCATTTCTGTGCTTCAAAGCATAATTTAACAGACTCTAAATAGCTCCGCTATACGCTTCTGCGACACTGCAGCCACACGCATAAGCCCCATCCCTACCTGCCACCGAAGTGGCGATAAGGAGTGAAAAATATGGATATAATTGATTATCTGCCACAAAAGATGAAGGCTGAGGCAGAAGCGTACATGCCGTGTGGTCTGGAGGAAATCAGGGTGCGCGCCGGAAAGCAGGTGCAGTATATGTTTGCGGGAGGATGTAGAGCCGGAGTGTATATCTCACATAGCGATATTGAGGAGATGATAAATTATCTGAGCGGATATTCATTCCACGCGATAGCACCGCAGCTTGCAGCAGGCTATTTTACAGTGGAGGGAGGTCATCGTGTGGGAATTGCAGGGCAGATGGGCTGCGATGGAGGAAAGGTTACAGCAGTCAGTGAGATAGCGTCCTTAAATATCAGAATTGCCCATCAGATAAGGGACGTTGCAATGCCACTGATGCCTTATATCCGGGATGAAAACAGCATTTACAATACATTGGTTATATCACGGCCGGGAGAAGGAAAAACAACATTTTTAAGAGACTGCATAAGGATACTTTCAGATGGCTGTGACGGAAAAAATGCACTTAAGGTGTCGGTGGTTGATGAGCGCTCGGAGATAGCAGCGTGCTACCTGGGAGTGGCTCAAAACGATATAGGCAATTCCAGTGATGTGCTGGATAACTGTCCGAAGCCACTTGGCATGAGGATGCTTTTGCGCTCTATGTCACCGGATGTGATTGCGGTGGATGAGCTGGGAGGAGAAAGCGATATCGAGGCACTAAACCAGCTTGTGAGTTGCGGAATAAGGATACTTGGCAGTGTACATGGCACCAATGCAGATGATCTGCGAAGAAAAATTCTGCCACATGCCATAGAACGGTTTGTGTTTATAGACCATGATGAAAAAGGGGTGAGGCGCTATAGCATTTATGATGAAGCTTACAGGCTTTTGTATAGTACTGTTTGCGGTATTGGGGCTGATAAACGATTACAGCAAAAGAAAAAAGGCAGATATAGCGATGCTGTATGATTTTATGCTTTTGCTTGAAAAGGGGGCATTTTATCTGGCAGGAGAAAGAATGAAGGCACCACAGTTTTTTAACAGTATAAGGAGGAAAAAGCGAGGTGTTTAATGAGGGATGCAGGAGAATGGGAGAAGTGCTTTCAAACAGGAGCTGTAAAAGCGGGGAGGAGGGCTGGAAGGCTGTGTGGGAGAAGGTGCTTTGGGGCAGGGTATCTGATGAAAAAATAAAGAAAATGATAGTTGAAATGGGAGGTGCATTCTTTGAAAAAAAATGCAGCTGCGATGGAGCAGCGGCTTAAGGAATGTGCTTTGGACATACATAAACAGATAGATTTTTACAGGAAAGATTATGTTGAAAAAATGAAGGTGATCTGTCCGGTGGGGATTTTGGGAGGGATTATGATATCAATAATGCTTATATAAAAATGTTTGTATAAAAATGTGGTAATCCGATTAAACATATTGTTGTATGCGATGAAAGGACTTGATGATGGAGATTTCGATTATTTTTAAGATAGCAGCACTTGGAATAGTGATTACGGTGCTCGGACAGGTCTTAAAACACAGTGGAAGGGAGGAAATGACTTTCCTGCTTAGTCTGGCCGGGCTTGTTATTGTATTGTTCTGGATTGTGCCATATATAAGTGAGCTGTTTAAGGCAATGCAGGATATGTTTTCTTTGTAATATGTTGAAGATTGGGATAATAGGAATTGCGGCAGTATTTTTTGCAGTGCTTTTAAAGCGTGACAGGCCTGAGCTTCAATGCTTCCTTCAGTGGCCTGCGGCACTATAATTTTTGCTTTTGCATTGGAGCGGCTCGGCACGACAATTGAGTTTTTTAAAGGACTTCTTTCAAAGCTTCCTGTGGAACCGGCATTTTTTGTCACTATGGTAAAGATGCTTGGGATTGCATATATTGCGGAGTTTCATCCTCAATCTGTAAGGACTGTGGTCATAGCGCAATTGCATCGCAGATAGAGCTTTTTGCGAAGGGAGCAATTGTTGTGATGTCAATTCCGGTGATGTCTTGTCTGATAGAGCTGATTGGAGAGCTGTTTTGATTTGTAAAAAATATATTTTGATAATAATCATATTGGCTGTAGTGTTTTTGCCACAGTATTTTGTGTATGCGTCGGACACCGAAATTACAGATAAAATTGAGCAGCAGATGCTTGAAAAAATAGATATGTCAGAGATTGAAAAATATTCAAAGGATTATCTGCCGGACAGACTATCGTTTTCGGATATAGTGGATGCCATTCTGGCAGGAGATCAAAAGGCAGGTGAAAAAATCTGTGAGTATATTTATGAGCTGTTTTTTTATGAGATAGCGGCGGTGAAGCCTGTTATTATAAATGTGCTGTGCTATACGATACTTTTTATGGTGTTTTCAAGGCTTATTTTCTGGCGGCAGGATTATGTATACAATGTAAGCTTTCTGTTTATGTATGCATCGGTTATATCAATGCTTATGGCATCTTTTTTTGTGCTGTCTGATGTGGCAAAGGGCTGTATTGATGTGCTTTTGACTTATCTTACAGCGCTTGTGCCGGCATATGCGACAGTACTTCTTGCGTCCGGAAAAGGATTTTCGGCATCAGGTTTTTACATGCTGGCATTTGTGCTCATTTATGTAGTGGAATGGCTTATAAAGCTGGTGCTCATACCGGGAATTCATCTGTTTCTGGTGCTTGAGGTGCTCAATCACGTATCAAGTGAAAAGAAGCTTGAAAAGCTTGCCGAGTTTATTGAATCAGCAGTTACAAAAATAATGAAGGCATCCATAAAGATAGTGGCAGGCATAGGCATAGTCCAGGCCATGATGCTCCCGCAAAGGACAAAATATCGGAAAGCCTTATCTTAAAAAGTTTTCAGGCGATACCGGGTGTGGGGAGGCTTGGGCAGGGTGCAGGTGAAATCATGCTTGGCTGTGCGATGCTCATAAAAAACAGTGTTGGTATGGCGGCGATTATCGTGCTCTTTTTCATTGTGCTGACCCCGCTTGTAAAAACACTAATCTTTTCGCTGATGTACAGATTGCTTTCCGCTGCGCTGCAGCCGGTTTCAGACAACAGGATTGTGGAGGGCATAGAAGCCGTTGCCAGGGCAGGAAATCTGTATTATATCGTGATAAGAGATGCATCTATATTGTTTTTTATAGTGATTGCGATAGTATGTGCATCTACAAGCTTTATGGGAGGTTGATAGGGCATGAAGAGTTATTTGTATCTGGCGTTTTTTTTCATGGTAATGACATATTTAACGCCAAAGGAGCAGTACAGGAGGTACTTTAGGTTTATGCTTGGGGTGTTTTTGGCGGTCATTATTCTAAAGCCTCTTGCGGCAGGGTATGAATATGACATGAGATTTGCTGAGCTTACAAAGAAAATAGAGGGGATTTCGTATGAATATGACGCGGATACGACAGATTTGTTTACGGCTTTCGAAGCTGAAGAAAACTGACTACATAGTGATTTTACTTGTTGGAGTACTGCTTCTTATTGTGGTGCTTCCGGTAAAAGAGGATAAAAAGACCTGTAGTAATTCACAAAAGAAAGCTAAAGTTAAGTCAGTAAGTGAAAGCACCTGCGATGATGAAGAATATGAGAAGCTGCTTGAAAAAAAGCTTGAGGGTATTCTTGAAAGGATGGACGGTGTGGGTGAGGTATCTGTGATGATTACGCTGTCAGACGATGGCACAAGGATAGTGGATAAGGATACTAAGGAGACCTCGGAGAGCATTGAAAAGACTACGGTAATATACGATGACGAGGATGCAAGCGTACCTTATGTCACAAGCACGGACAAACCGACTGTTTCAGGAGTGCTTGTGGTAGCGCAGGGCGGAGGAAGCCCACAGGTAAACAACGATATTTCTAATGCGGTTTCTGCATTATTTGATGTGCCCATGCATAAAATAAAAATAGCAAAAATGATATCCAGGGAGGAATAAAAGTGAAGAAAGGCAGCCATAAGAATCAGATAATTATTACGACACTTGCACTTCTTTTGGCAGTGGTCGGTTACATAAGCTACGATAACAGGGATACCTTTATGAATGCAAAGGATGTGCTTTCCACTGAAATCGAAGCTGTAAATGGAAAGGCAGATACAAAGGAGTCTAAGGAATGTGAGGATACACAGGCATCAGATGAGGTTGCGCTTGAGACAGACTCGACAGAGGAAATATTAAATGCCGGCGAAACGGTACTGACAAGTGCATCCACAGAGAGCGAGGAGTGTGTGGCACAGGTGAAGCTGGGACGCGAGCAGGTGCGCTCAAAGAACAAGGAGGCTCTGCAGAAGATTATCGATGATGCAGGAGTGTCAGAGGCAGAGAAGAAGAGCGCGGTCGATGCCATGGTGAAGCTGACAGAAAATGCACAGATGGAGGAGGATGCCAGATGATGCTGGAGGCAAAGGGCTTTAAGAATGCTGTGGTAAGTCTCAGTGATGAATGCTGTGATGTGATTGTGGGAAAGGAAGATGTGACTGATGAAAAGAGAGCTCAGATAGAGGACATTATCAAGCGCAAGACAAATATCGGGGCATCAAATATTGTCATATCGACGATGGACTGATACATAAATTTTTAGTGTCTTGAAATGGGAACCGTTTTAAGCTATACTATACTCTGATTTTGTTTGGAGGAAATATCAGTGGATAACTTAAGACAGGAAATAGAAAAAAGAAGAACATTTGCAATAATTTCCCATCCGGATGCAGGAAAGACTACTTTGACAGAGAAGTTTCTTTTGTACGGAGGGGCAATAAACCAGGCCGGTTCGGTAAAGGGAAAGGCTACGGCAAAGCATGCTGTTTCAGACTGGATGGAGATAGAAAAGCAGAGAGGTATTTCGGTTACTTCATCTGTATTACAGTTTAATTATGACGGATATTGCATCAATATCTTGATACACCGGGACACCAGGATTTCTCAGAGGACACATACCGTACACTCATGGCAGCCGATTCGGCAGTCATGGTAATTGATGCGAGCAAGGGTGTTGAGGCACAGACCAGAAAGCTCTTTAAGGTCTGTGTCATGAGACATATCCCGATTTTTACATTCATAAACAAGATGGACCGTGATGCCAACGATACGTTTGAGCTTCTCGATGACATCGAAAAAGAGCTGGGCATCGCGACATGTCCTATCAACTGGCCGATAGGATCAGGAAAGCAGTTTAAGGGCGTGTATGACAGAAACAGCAAGGAGGTCATGACCTTTGCAGATACCTTAAAGGGTACAAAAGAGGCTCGGAGAAGATTATTCATATAGATGATCCGGCTCTTTCAGATGAGATCGGAGAGGAATTTAAAAGTCAGCTCATGGATGAGATTGAGCTGCTGGATGGCGCCAGTGCCGATTTTGATATGGAGCTTGTCACAAAGGGAGAGCTTTCACCTGTATTTTTCGGCTCTGCTCTTACAAACTTTGGTGTTGAGACATTTTTACAGCATTTCCTTAAGATGACATATGCACCGACAGCAAGACAATCTGACATCGGAATGATTGATCCTTTTTCAGAGGATTTTTCCGCATTTGTATTCAAGATTCAGGCCAACATGAATAAAAATCACAGGGACAGAATAGCATTTATGCGAATCTGCTCCGGACAGTTTACAGCCGGCATGGAGGTATACCATGTGCAGGGAGGCAAGAGCCTAAAGCTTTCACAGCCGCAGCAGATGATGGCAGATGAGAGAAAAATAGTGGACAAGGCATATGCGGGCGATATCATAGGTGTGTTTGACCCGGGCGTATACTCTATAGGAGATACACTCACGACAGCAAAGGATAAATTTGAGTTTGAGGGCATCCCGACATTTGCACCTGAGCATTTTGCGAGGGTATCACTTGTTGATTCCATGAAGAGAAAGCAGTTTGTAAAGGGTGTCACACAGATAGCGCAGGAGGGTGCTATCCAGATGTTCCAGGAGTATAAGGGCGGCATGGAAGAAATCATAGTCGGCGTGGTCGGGGTGCTTCAGTTTGACGTGCTTAAATTCAGACTTGAAAATGAGTACAATGTGCAGATCAGACTAGAGAATCTGCCATATGAGCATATCAGATGGATTGAGAACAAGGATGAGGTCAATGTAGATACAATTAACGGAACAAGCGACATGAAGAAGGTTGTCGACATGAAGGGAAATCCGCTTCTTCTGTTCATCAATGAGTGGAGCATCGGCATGACACTCGATAGAAATGACGGACTTGTGCTTACTGAGTTTGGAAGAAACTAGGTAAGGATTCCAAGGTTGAATTTGGACTTGACGTTAGTGAGAGATTATGTGTATAATGAAGACAGTTGTGAAAGCAACTGTCTTTTTAATTATGTTTTATTTGTATATTTTTGAGTATTTTAGCTATAGCTGTTTTAGCGTATAGCGTGAGGCGCAAACAGCAGCACGGGCAGCTATATGATTCTGTAATTATTCCAATTTATTTGTTGACAATTGAATAGAAGTGTATTATTATAATAGCAGAACGAACGTTTGTTCGCGAGAGGATAGGAGATTATTATGGCAAAGGAAGATAAATTAAAAGCATTAGACGCTGCCATTGCGCAGATTGAGAAACAATACGGAAAGGCTCTGTCATGAAGCTTGGTGACAATTCAGCCAATATGAATGTAGAGACAGTACCTACAGGCTCATTAAGCTTGATATTGCATTAGGACTCGGAGGACTTCCAAAGGGCAGGATTATTGAGGTGTACGGACCGGAGTCATCAGGTAAGACAACGGTTGCACTCCACTGTGTTGCAGAGGTACAGAAGCGAGGCGGCATCGCAGGCTTTATAGATGCAGAGCATGCGCTTGATCCTGTATATGCCAGAAATATAGGTGTTGATATTGACAATCTCTATATTTCACAGCCGGACTGCGGTGAGCAGGCACTTGAGATAACAGAGACAATGGTACGTTCCGGCGCTGTGGATATCGTGGTTGTCGATTCTGTTGCGGCACTCGTACCAAAGGCCGAGATTGACGGAGATATGGGTGATTCCCATGTGGGTCTTCAGGCGAGACTTATGAGCCAGGCGCTCCGTAAGCTCACGGCAGTTATCAGCAAGTCAAATTGTATCGTTATATTCATCAATCAGCTTCGTGAGAAGGTAGGTGTGATGTTTGGAAATCCTGAGACTACCACAGGTGGAAGGGCATTAAAGTTCTATTCATCAGTGCGTCTTGATGTCAGAAGAACTGAGTCACTCAAGCAGGGCGGTGAGATAGTCGGCAACCATGTCCGCGTAAAGGTTGTTAAGAATAAAATAGCTCCTCCTTTCAGGGAGGCAGAGTTTGATATCATGTTTGGACAGGGTATCTCAAGAGAAGGAGATGTGCTTGATCTTGCAGTAAATGCAGGCATTGTCAACAAATCCGGTGCATGGTACGCATACGAGGGAGACAAGATAGGACAGGGTCGTGAGAATGCAAAGACTTATATCCATGAGAATCCGGCATTTTTTGATATGCTTGAGGCAAAGGTAAGGGATTTTTACTTTACACAGCCTGAGGATGAAGATGCTGCAGTACAGGAAGACTCTGAAAAGTCTGAAGCAGAAGAATAATAAGTGAGCAGGGTTATATATGATAGAGATTACCGGATATGAGAATATTGGTAAAGGTAAATACCGCACGACCTTTGATAATGGCACGACATGTGTGCTGTACCGTACAGAGGCCGTGCGGTACTCTATTATGGAGGGAGCCTTTATCAGTGAAGCGGATTACGAAAAGCTGATAACTGAGGTGGTAGGAAAGAGAGCCAAAAAGAGAGCGCTGCATCTGCTAGAACAGATGGACAGGAGTGAAAGAAAGCTCAGGGAAAAGCTCACACAGGGCGGATATCCGGATTGCTGTGTGGATGCAGCGATAGATTATGTCAAGAGCTTTCATTATCTTGATGATTACAGATTTGCTTCCACATATGTCAGGTATCATCAGGACAGCTTAAGCCGCAGGCAGCTTGAGCAGAAGCTTATGGCAAAGGGCATAGGCAGAGATGATATAAATTGTGCCATAGACAGCGAATACACTGCTGATGAAGAGGAACATATAGCAAAGCTGCTTGAAAAGAAACACTATGATCCTGATAACTGTGATGAAAAGGAGTTTCGCAGGATATACCAGTTTCTTATGCGCAGAGGCTTTAAGAGCAGCCAGATTCTTTCTGCAATGAGGTCACAATTACCTTGACAATTTGCACCAAAAAGTATAGAATTTAATTGTTGTAATTTGTGAAATACAATGAAAATTTAATAAAGGAGGTGCTCCTGTAATGCTACCGTATATCATTACTGCTGTAGTTTCTATTATTATTACTGCATTGATTGTATGGTTTGCAGCCGCTTCATACGAGAAGAAATCTGCTAACTCCAAGATAGGAAATGCTGAGGAGAAGGCAAGAGGAATCATTGATGAGGCTGTAAAGACTGCGGAGGAAAAGAAGCGCGAGTCTATGCTTGAGATCAAGGAAGAGTCTATTAAGGCTAAGAATGATCTGGATAAGGAAATCAAAGAGCGTAGAAACGAGATTTCCCGTAATGAGCGTCGTATCGTTCAGAAGGAAGAAAATGTCGACAAGAAGCTCGAAGCTATCGAGAAGCGTGAAGCCGGATTTGCAGTTAAGGAAGAGGAACTCAAGAAGCAGAAGATTGAAATATCAAAGCTTAACGAGCAGCGTTTACAGGAACTTGAAAGAATCTCTGGATTAACCTCCGAGCAAGCTAAAGAATATCTCTTAAAGACCATTGAAGAAGATGTAAAACTTGATACTGCAAAAATGATTAAGGAAATGGAAAACAAAGCAAAGGAAGAGGCAAACCGTAAGGCTAAGGATTACGTGGTTACAGCTATTCAGAAATGTGCAGCAGACCATGTGTCTGAGACTACTATTTCAGTAGTATCGCTTCCGAATGATGAGATGAAGGGACGTATCATAGGAAGAGAGGGACGTAATATCCGTACTCTCGAGACTATGACAGGTGTAGATCTGATTATAGATGACACACCTGAGGCAGTTATCTTGTCAAGCTTTGATCCAATTAGAAGAGAGGTTGCAAGAATAGCTCTTGAGAAGCTTATTGTTGACGGAAGAATCCATCCGGCCCGTATAGAGGAGATGGTTGAGAAGGCTCAAAAAGAAGTCGATAATATGATTCGTGAAGAGGGTGAGGCTGCCACACTTGAGGGTGGCAGTACATGGTATTCACCCGGAGCTTGTGCGTCTTCTTGGAAAGATGAAGTTTAGAACAAGCTACGGTCAGAATGCGTTAAAGCATTCTATCGAGGTTGCACAGCTGACTGGCTTACTGGCTGCTGAAATTGGTGAGGATGTCAGAATGGCAAAGCGTGCAGGCTTATTACATGATATAGGTAAGGCAGTAGATCACGAGATGGAGGGTTCACATATCCAGCTCGGTGCCGAATTATGTAAGAAATACAAAGAGTCACCACTTGTGATTAATGCAGTAGAATCACATCACGGTGATGTTGAACCGGAGTCACTTATTGCATGTCTCGTGCAGGCAGCTGATACAATCAGTGCGGCACGTCCGGGTGCAAGAAGAGAGACTTTGGAGACATATTCAAATCGTCTTCAGCAGTTAGAGGACATTACAAATGGTTATAAAGGGGTAGAGAAATCTTTTGCTATTCAGGCAGGTAGAGAGATTCGTATTATGGTAGTTCCTGAGCAGGTCAGCGACGCCGACATGGTTATCATGGCCAGAGACATATCTAAGCAGATTGAGTCTGAGTTAGAGTATCCGGGTCAGATAAAGGTTAATGTAATACGTGAGTCACGTATAGTGGATTACGCAAAGTAGAGCATTAGCGTATTGTCGGTTTGACATAATAACATGTACATTTGAAAAGGCTTCGTATGAAGCCTTTTCTTTTTGCCAAAATGTATGAAAACATATGAAAAACACAAATGCAGCCGATTTTTATAATGTAGTGCTTATGGTATGAAATAAATTATCGGTAACTGTTCATTACTATTGAAGAAAATTATACATATTGCATAAAAATATATGTATAAGATATCTTGTATTCACAAAAATAGATAATGGTACGTGACAAAATTAGTAAAATGTTATAAAATGGTAAGTGTAATATTTAGCAACTATTAAGTATTTGATGGCTGCAATATTTATAAATATTACAAGGGAGAAACTATATAATAAAATATCATATGGAGGGTTTTACAATGCAGAGATTTACATTACCAAGAGATTTATATCACGGAAAGGGTGCGCTTGAGGCATTAAAGAGCTTTGAGGGAAAGAAGGCTATTATCTGTGTGGGCGGAGGCTCAATGAAGAGATTTGGCTTTTTAGACAAAGCCGAGGCTTATTTGAAGGAAGCAGGTATGGAGGTAAAGCTTTTTGAGGGAATAGAGCCGGATCCGTCAGTTGAGACAGTCATGAAAGGTGCGGCTGCCATGGCTGAGTTTGAACCGGACTGGATCGTAGCAATTGGTGGTGGTTCACCTATAGATGCAGCTAAGGCTATGTGGATTAAGTACGAGTATCCGGATATCACATTTGAGGATATGTGCAAGGTATTTGGTATTCCAAAGCTTAGAAAGAAGGCACATTTCTGTGCTATTTCATCCACATCAGGTACGGCAACTGAGGTTACTGCGTTCTCAATCATCACAGATTATGAGAAGGGTATCAAATATCCAATCGCAGACTTTGAGATAACACCTGATGTTGCAATCGTAGACCCTGAGCTTGCAGAGACAATGCCACAGAAGCTTGTTGCACACACAGGAATGGATGCTATGACACATGCTATCGAGGCATATGTATCAACAGCCAACAGTGACTTTACAGATCCGCTTGCACTCCATGCAATAGAGATGATACAGCATGACCTGATTGATTCATACAATGGTGATATGGCAAAGAGAGATGCGATGCACAATGCGCAGTGTCTGGCAGGAATGGCATTCTCCAACGCACTACTTGGAATAGTTCATTCCATGGCACACAAGACAGGCGCAGCTTTTGCAGATTATGGTGCACATATCATCCACGGAGCAGCCAATGCCATGTATCTGCCAAAGGTTATTGCTTTTAATGCAAAGGATGAGACAGCGAAGGAACGCTATGGCGTAATAGCAGATTTCATGAAACTGGGTGGAGAGACACTTGATGAGAAGGTTGAGCTTCTTATCAAATACTTACGTGGCATGAATGATGATCTGAATATCCCACACTGCATCAAGAATTATGGAGCAGACAGCTATCCAACAGAGCAGGGCTTTGTACCGGAGGAGGTATTCCTTGAGAGACTTCCTGAGATTGCTGCAAATGCTATCCTTGATGCTTGTACAGGCTCAAATCCTCGCCAGCCAAGCCAGGAGGAGATGGAGAAGCTTCTCAAATGCTGCTATTATGATACAGAGGTGGATTTCTAATCAAAACGGTAACTCTGAATTTAAATTATTTAGAAGGTAAACAGGAAAAATGATTGATGAAATGAAAAGGCAAAAAAGAGAGCTTGTATATAAGGGCTCAATACTCGATATATACAAGGATACAATGCAGTTTGCAAACGGTAAGACTGAGGAATGGGATTTTGTTTCACACAGAAAGGGTGCTGCGGCAGTGCTTCCGGTGCTTGATGACGGCAGGATAATCATGGTGCGTCAGTATAGAAATGCTCTCGAGAGGGAGACAATAGAGATTCCGGCCGGCTGCAGAGACTTTGTGGGAGAAGATACCAGACTGTGTGCAGAAAGGGAGCTTAAGGAGGAGACGGGCTACAGCTCTGATGATATCTCGTTTTTACTTTCACTTCGCACAACAGTAGCCTTTTGCGACGAAGAAGTAGATGTCTATCTTGCCAAAAACCTGAAAAAGGGCAAGCAGCATCTGGATGATGCCGAGTCAATCGATGTAGAAATATACACCCTAAAGGAGCTGTGCGACATGATTTATGCCGGGAAAATCCAGGATTCCAAAACAGTCAGTGCAGTCCTTGCCTATAGCAATATGATTAAATAATAACATACAAAATAATGCAAGCCACAGGATATATACTCCTGTGGCTTGTGTTTTGTAAAAAAATATGTGTATAATTTGTGGTTTAAGAATTCATCTCTGCAATGTCGTAGATAAGCTTCTTTGAATCCTCCCATCCTAGACATGGATCGGTGATGGATTTTCCGTAGACATGCTCACCAATCTTCTGGCTGCCCTCCTCAATATAGCTCTCAATCATAAGACCCTTGACAAGTGTTTTGATATCAGAGGAAAGCTGTCTGTTGTGCATAACTTCCTTGGCGATACGAATCTGCTCTTTGAACTTCTTTCCGGAGTTGGAATGGTTGGTATCTATGATAGCAGCCGGATTGACAACGTCCATCTTGTTGTACATCTCGTGCAGACGGATTAAATCCTCGTAATGGTAGTTTGTTGTAGTGTTGCCATGCTTGCTGACAGCACCTCTTAAAACAACGTGAGTCAGAGGATTTCCTGATGTCTCAACCTCATAGCCTCTGTAAACAAAATGATGTGGGTGCTGTGCTGCGTAAACAGAATTGAGCATGACGGAAAAATCACCGCTTGTAGGGTTTTTCATGCCGCTGGCCACATCGAAGCCGCTGACGGTGAGACGATGCTGCTGATCCTCAACAGAACGAGCGCCGATTGCCACATATGAGAGAAGATCCTCAACATAGCCCCAGTTCTCAGGGTAAAGCATCTCATCTGCACAGGTGAGTCCACTCTCTGCGATGGCACGGATGTGCATTTTTCTCATGGCGATAAGACCTCAACCATGTCAGGAGCCTTCTCAGGGTCAGGCTGTGAGGCAATTCCCTTGTAGCCCTCGCCGGTTGTTCTTGGTTTGTTTGTATATACACGAGGGATGATGATTACGCGGTCCTTTACATCCTCCTGAATCTTTGTCAGACGGCTGACATAGTCGCAGACTGAATCCTCGTTGTCGGCTGAACATGGTCCGATAATGACGAGAAATCTATCATCTTTTCCGCAGATAACATCTGAAATCATTGCATCGCGCTTCGCTTTAAGCTCGGTAAGCTCCTTTGACAGAGGATATTCCTCCTTAATCTGTGCAGGAGTTGGAAGCTGGTTTAAAAATGTGAAACTCATAATACTGCTCCTTATATAAATAGTAATTGTATTAATTAAAATGGTATATTTTTATGGCATATCGGAAAAAATTTCCAATATATAATGCCCAAACAGTTAAATAATAAGATAAATGAAATATATTGTCAAATTTTTATCAATTATAATAGTATGCATAATAAGTTATAATAAAACACTAAAAGACTACAATAATAAAAAAGTAACATTGAAAAAAAGTAAAAGATGTGATATAAATAGTTGGTAACTTTTTTTTGTGACCGTAGTTTAATGGATAAAATTCCGGACTCCGACTCCGGCGAGTGCGCGTTCGATTCGCGTCGGTCACATACTTTGATTTTGATATGTTGGGTTAATGGAGGAATCACATGAAGGACTTTTTTAACAAGGAAACATTGGATAATATAAAGCAGTTTTGTGCAGAAAATAAAAAATACGTTGGAGTAGCAGGTGTACTTGTAGGACTCATACTTATACTTATAGTAGTTGTCGCAGGAGGCAATAATGGCAGACAATCCAATACTGAAGCCGGATCACAGACAGAGATTTCGGTGAAGGATTTTGAGTTTGAAAAGGATTACACAAATGACGCCAAGGACGATATCAGCACATTACTTGCTGATTATTACAAGGCATACGTGGTGATGACCTTGATACACTTGGCAAGCTTGCGACACCTATGAGTGACAACGAGAAGAGCTATATTGGTGTTGTCAGCCAGTACTATGAGTCAGTCAATGACATCACACCTTACACCAAGAATGGTTTGAAAAAGGGAACATACTTTGTGTCTGTTAAAAACAGCATAAAGTTTACGGGAGTTGATACACAGGCACCTACACTTGACTTCTTTTATATAGAGACAGGTAAGGACGGAAGGCTCTTTATAAACAATGTATACAGTAATTTCAACAGAACATACTGCGAGAATGCACTCGATGACGATATTATGGAGCTTATTTCTAAGTATACTGCTTCATCTGAGTTTGCAGACCTTCATGAGGAGGTACAAAAGGCATATGAGCAGGCGGTCGGTTCTGATGCCAATTTAAAGACTATGCTTGAGACAACACTCACAGGTGCTATAAAGCAGTGGTACACATCGTCAGGCATTGCCAATTTAAAGAAGTCTGATGCAGACACACAGACTACAGAGGCAGATACACAGCAGGCCGATGATGCATCACAGAGTAGTGACCAGCAGACCACGGATGCAAATGCAGGACAGACCGCAGACCAGCAGACCACGGATGCAAATGCAGGACAGACCACAGACCAGCAGACCACGGATGCTAACGCAGGACAGACCACAGACCAACAGACCACGGATACAAATGCAGCCAATCAGCAGACAGCTGAGCAGCCACAGGCACCGGCTGAGTATCAGGTAGTGACAAAGGATGTTGTAAAGGTGCGTGACGGTGCAAGCACAGATGCAAAGGAGCTTGGTCTCTTAAAGGAACAGGTAACACTTACAGCATATGGCACAGAGGGCGACTGGACTATAGTATCCTACAGCGCCGGAACAAATGGCAGAGCTATATCAAGACAGAGAATCTCCAGACAGTAGGACAGTAAAAGCAATATAAAGTAACAGATGTGCATACAATCATAAGAAGCAACACGGAGGCTTAAAGGTCTCCGTGTTTTAATCTACATGGCAAATGGCTGTCGTAAAGAGTAGAAAAGGCTGTTGCTTTGTTTATGTATATCGGATAAAGCAATCTAAAAAGAGGATATGGTATGGAAGAAAATGGTGTAAGAATAAATAAATTCCTCAGTGAAGCGGGCGTGTGCTCAAGGCGTGAGGCAGACAGCAGATAGAAGCCGGCAAAGTAGGAATAGACGGCGTGACAGCAAAGACAGGTGACAGAGTTCTAAAGGGACAGACTGTCACATATAATGGACAGGTAGTATCAAAGGAAGAAGAGATGATACTGATTGCCCTCAATAAGCCGGCCGGCATAGTCTGCACAGCAGAAAAAAGGGAAAAAAACAACGTGATAGATTATCTTAATTACCCAAAGCGCATTTATCCAATTGGCAGGCTGGATAAGGATTCAGAGGGACTTTTACTTCTGACCAACAATGGCGAGATAGTAAATAAGATGATGCGCTCCGGCAACAGACACGAAAAAGAGTATATTGTCACAGTAAACAAAACAATATCTGACAGCTTCATAAGAGGGCTCGCAGGAGGTGTACCGCTTGTAGAGCTTGGTGTGACAACCAGAAAGTGCCATGTGAAAAAGCTGTCCTCAAAGCAGTTTAAGATTATTCTGACACAGGGCTACAACAGACAGATAAGACGGATGTGTGAATACTTTGGCTACCGTGTGGTTAAGCTTGAGAGAGTGAGAATCATGAATATTGAGCTTGGTGACCTGCCAAGAGGAAAGTACAGGGCGGTGACACCACTTGAATACAAGGGGCTCAAAAGACTGATTGCGGATTCCTCGAATCAGCCGGTTATACCTGATACGAATAAGAATCATTCTGATAAGAAATATACGGATAAGAAACATACGGATAAGAAATATCAGGATAGAAGAGCAAAGTAAAGCAGACAGGGGATTATTACAGCATGGAGAATAACAAAATAAAAGATAAGATAGATGAGCTTGTTGAAAGTCTTAACCGCGCGTCAAAAGCTTACTACAACGGCGCAGATGAAATAATGCCAAACTACGAGTGGGATGCAATGTTTGATGAGCTTACACAGCTTGAAAAAGAGACAGGATATATCCGCCATGACAGTCCGACACAGAATGCAGGCTATGAGGCAGAGGCTGGAAATCGTGAGCCGCATGAGTATCCGGCACTTTCACTTGCCAAGACAAAGAGCATTGAGGAGCTTAAGAAATGGGCAGGTGATATGCCAATCTGGCTTTCATGGAAGCTTGACGGACTGACACTCGTGCTCACATATGACGGTGGCAGGCTTGTGAAAATACTGACGAGAGGAAATGGAACTGTAGGAAGTAACATCACCTTTTTGCAGGATGCCATAAGCGCTTCCCAAAGGAGATACCATACAAGGGACATATGGTTGTAAGAGGGGAAGCGACAATTTCCTACACGGATTTTAAGCTGTTAAATGATACAATCGAGGACGATGATGAGAAATATGCCAATCCAAGGAACCTTGCATCCGGTACATTAAATCTCGATGATGTGGAAGAGGTGAAGCGCAGACATGTAGTGTTTTATGCGTTTACACTCGTGCATATAGATGATGATATCATATCATGGGGGGATAGAATGAGCTATCTTAGTGATATGAAATTCAATGTTGTCAAAAGGGAGGCAACAGATGCGGCAGGCCTTGATGAGCTGTAAAACGCTGGACAAGGGATGTCGAGAGTGGCAGGATGGATGTGCCTGTGGACGGACTTGTCATATGCTATGATGACACTGCCTACGCTGCAGGCGGAAGCGTCACAGGGCATCATGCTACGAGAGCAGGTTTTGCTTTCAAGTGGCAGGATGAGGCTGTAGATACGAGACTTCGTTATATTGAATGGTCGTGTGCGGTTTCGACAATATCGCCGGTGGCTGTTTTTGAGCCGGTGCAGATAGAGGGTACGACGGTTTCGAGAGCTTCGCTTTGCAATCTGACTGAGATAGAAAGGCTTGGAGTGGGAAAAGAGTGTACCCTTTCCGTGATAAAAGCCAACAAGATTATTCCAAAATGCATAGCTGTAAAGGATGCGGTGGGAGCAGTTGAGATACCGAAGGAATGTCCGGTGTGTCATCATCCGACACGCATATTTGTAAGTAAAAACAGCGGTGTGAAGACACTGCATTGTACAAATCCTGACTGTACAGCCAAGAATGTCAAAAAGTTTTCAAGATTTGTCAGCAAAAGCGGAATGGATATAGATGGACTTTCGGTACAGACAATGCTAAAATTTATAAATGAGGGATTCATAAAACAGTTCCCTGACATATACCATCTGCCCGAGCATTTTGATAAGATAAGCAGCATGGAAGGCTTTGGAGAAAAATCATGCATGAATATGCAGGCTGCCATCGAAAAAAGCAGACATGTCCACCCGGTCAATCTGATATTTGCACTCTGTATACCTCTTATAGGTACCGATGCAGGCAAGAAGATTGTCAACGCAATAGGCTTTGATGGCTTCGCGGACAGAATGAGAAATGCCACAGATTTTGTGGATATAGACGGTATAGGCCAGGAAAAGTCAGGCTCCATACTTGAATGGTATGCAAATCAAAAAACAGTACGATGTTTGAAGCACTGATTAAGGAGCTTGACATAGAAAAGGTCGATATAAAGGATATGTCGGAGGGAAGCTTAAACGGCAAGACCTTTGTTATTACAGGCGATGTGCATGATTTTGCCAACAGAAGCGAGTTTAAGGCCTATGTGGAGTCACAAGGCGGTAAGGTGACAGGAAGCGTGTCAAAAAAGACAGACTATCTGGTAAACAACGACACTGAATCTACTTCATCAAAAAATAAAAAAGCAAAAGAATTAGGAATACCTATCATCTCGGAGGATACATTTATAGAGATGTTTGGGCGTTAGAAAAGAGGTTATAAAATGCCTATAAAGACACAAAATGATTTACCTGTAAAGGAAATACTTGAGAGAGAAAATATATTTGTGATGGACGAAAACAGGGCATCACATCAGAACATCAGACAGCTGGAGATTGCGATTGTAAATCTCATGCCATTAAAGGAGGACACAGAGCTTCAGATACTGCGCTCGCTGTCAAATACCCCTATACAGGTCAATGTAACGTTTGTGACCACATCTACTCACGAGGCCACTCACACATCACTCAGTCATCTGAACAAATTTTACGAGACCTTTGATGATATAAAGGACAGATACTTTGACGGCATGATAATCACAGGGGCACCGGTTGAGCTTATGGAATACGAGGAGGTAGACTACTGGGATGAGATATGCAGTATAATGGAGTGGAGCAAGACACATGCTTTCTCCACACTTCATCTGTGCTGGGGTGCACAGGCAGGATTATATTATCACTACGGCATACCAAAGCGTGTGCTTCCAAAGAAGAAATTTGGTGTGTATGCGCACCGTGTAAAGAACAGAAAAATCCCACTTGTCAGAGGCTTCGATGATGTGTTTTACGCACCACACTCAAGGCATACCGAGGTCTTAAAGGAGGATATATTAAAGCATCCTGAGCTTACCATACTTGCGGAGTCGGATGATGCCGGAGTATTCCTTCTGATGGATCAGGACGGTAAAAAGATTTTTGTGATGGGACATCCTGAGTATGACAGATATACTCTTCACAATGAGTACGAGAGGGATAAGAAAAAGGGGCTTGATATAGATATGCCGGTGAACTACTATCCGGATAATGATGATACACAAAAGCCGCTTTTACAGTGGAGGTCTCACGGCAATATACTTTATTCCAACTGGCTTAATTATTATGTGTACCAGGAGGTGCCGTACGAGTTCATAAACAACCGCGAGATAATTGGAAAATAATGACAAAAATTATAGTATTTTTTAGTTAATTTTGAATTGCATAAATGCCAAAGTGTGGTAAAATATAACTATAAACCATTATAAAAAACCAAAATAATTGCAAAAGCTAACAAAAATTTAATAAAATTAAATAAGGGGGATTTTAATATGGCAAAAGAGCTAGTTGCGATGCTTCTTGCCGGTGGTCAGGGCTCCAGACTTTATGCACTGACGCAGAAACTTGCAAAGCCGGCAGTTCCGTTTGGAGGCAAATACAGAATTATTGATTTTCCGCTTTCTAATTGTGTTAATTCAGGTATAGATACAGTTGGTATATTGACACAGTACCAGCGTTTGTGCTGAATGAGTACATAGGAAATGGACAGCCATGGGATCTTGATAGATTATATGGAGGAGTGCATGTGCTGCCACCGTATCAGAAGGCTTCAGGCTCAGACTGGTACAAGGGAACAGCCAATGCGATTTATCAGAATATTGCATTTATCGAGAGATATGATCCTGAGTATGTTATCATACTTTCAGGAGATCAGATTTGTAAGCAGGATTACAGTGATTTCCTTAAGTTCCATAAGGAGAAAAATGCTGAGTTTTCTGTAGCGGTTATGGAGGTTCCATGGGAGGATGCATCACGTTTCGGTCTCATGGTAGCAGATGATGACGACAAGATCACAGAGTTTCAGGAGAAACCAAAGAATCCTAAGTCTAATCTTGCATCCATGGGTATTTATATCTTCAATTGGGATATACTTAAGAAGTATCTTATCGAGGATGAAAATGATCCGGATTCAGAGAATGATTTCGGTAACAATATCATTCCAAACCTTTTGAGGGATGACCGCAGGATGTATGCTTATCACTTTAACGGCTACTGGAAGGATGTAGGAACAATACCTGCACTCTGGGAGGCAAACATGGAGGTGCTTGATCCTGAGCACAGCGGTATCAACCTGTTTGATGAGAACTGGAAGATATACAGCCGTAACAGTGGCCATACAGGACATTTCATTGGCAACAACGCAGAGGTTACAGACTCTATGATTACCGATGGCTGTGTAGTGAAGGGCACAGTAAAGCATTCAATTCTTTTTGGCGGTGTCATCGTAGAAGAGGGCGCTGTGGTAGAGGATGCAGTTGTCATGGGTGATACTGTGATAAAAAGAGGCGCTAAGGTCACACACTGTATAGTTGCAGAGGGGGTTACAGTAGGCTGTGATGCAGTTATTGGAGAAAAGCCGGCGGAGGACGTGACAGGTGATGTTGCTACAATTGCACCGGGAGTTACAATTGGCGACAGAGCGGTTATAGGACCAAAGGCAATGGTATATAATGATGTTGAGGAGGGCCAGGAACAATGCTAAACATGAACAACGAAGAGGCTTTGGCCGTTATTTTTGCAAACAGCTACGATGCCCTCATTCCTGAGATGGTATCCGAGAGACTTATGGCTTCCATTCCGTTTGCAGGTCGTTACAGACTCTGCGATTTCCTGATTTCAAGCATGGTACATAGCGGAATCGACAATATATCTCTCATAGTTAAGAAGAACTATCACTCTCTGATGGATCACCTGGGCTCAGGTCAGGAGTTTGATCTTGCAAGAAAAAATGGTGGTATCAATATAGTTCCGCCTTATGCACAGAAGCAGATTAAGGTGTATGAGGGCCGTGTTGAGGCAATCGAAAGCCTTAAGGGCTATCTGAGAAAGTGCACTCAGAAGTATGTTATCATGGCTGATGCCAACTATGTATTCAATTTTGATTTCAGGGAGCTGATTGAGGCACATAAGAACACAGGGCTGATATCACTGCAATGTACCGCAAGCAGGAGGTACCGAAGGTATTCTTAAGACCAAACGGCAACAATGATGAGATGTACTATACATTTGATATAGATGATGGACGTATCAAAAAGATATATATCAATGACAGGGATATGGGCAAGGTAAACTTTGGCATGAATATCTATATCATGGAGAAGGAGAAGCTCATTAGAATAGTGGATGACGCTTTTGTACATGGTTATTCTTATTTTACAAGGGATCTGATGGCTACAAACACTGATTCACTCAATATCCAGGCATATGAGTACACAGGCTATGCTTCACAGATTACAGATATGAAGAGCTATTTCGAGGAGAATATGAAGCTCCTTGATGAGGATAACAGGAAAGCATTGTTTAAGAGTGGCAATTCTATCTATACAAAGATCAGGATGATAATCCTACAAGATACATAAATGGCTCAAAAGCAAGAATGTCATGGTTGCTGATGGCTGTGTCATCGAGGGTACCGTGGAGAACAGCATCCTATCAAGAGGCGTCAAGATAGGAAAGAATGCAAAGGTCAAGAACTGCATCCTGCTACAGGATACGGTGATTGAGGATGGCGCCAATCTGGAGTACGTGATCACAGACAAGAATGTTCGCGTATCAAGAAATAGATCACTTACGGGAAATGACTCATTCCAGGTTTACGTGGCAAAGGGACAGACCGTATAGCCGGTTAAGGAGGAACATGGACATGGCAGAGAATAGAAACACAATAAATATCAAATCAGATGAGTCTGGCGAGATCAAGGTAGCAGATGAGGTTGTAGCTATCATAGCAGGTCTTGCTGCCACTGAGGTTGAGGGAGTAAGCTCCATGGCAGGCAATATCACAAACGAGATTGTCAGCAGGCTCGGTATGAAGAATCTCTCAAAGGGAATTCAGATTGAGATAGCAGACAATGAGGTAGTGGTTGATGTAGCACTCAATATTGCTTATGGATACAGTATCCTGAGGTTTCTACAAAGGTACAGGAGAAGGTTAAGTCTGCAATTGAGACAATGACAGGGCTTTCTGTGGCTACTATCAATGTTCGTATAGCAAGTGTTGATATGGGAGAGAATTAAATAGTTCTTTTTAAATGATCACAAATGTAGTATAATTAAGGATGTCGTACAGACATCCTTAATTTATATAAAATACTATTCACGAGAGGAATTTAAATGACAAGAAGCAAGATAAGAGAAAACGTTTTTAAGATGCTTTTCAGGGTTGAGTTTCATGACAAGTCTGAGCTTGCAGAGCAGATGGAGCTTTTAAATGATGAGCTTACAAATCCTACAGACGAGGAAAAACAGTATATTGATGAAAAATGCAGTGCGATTATTGAGCATATGGCAGAGCTTGATGCACTCATCGATGAGAAGTCTACAGGCTGGAAGACCAATCGTATGGCAAAGGTTGATCTGGCAATTATCAGATTGGCAGTTTATGAGATAAAGTTTGAGGACGATATTCCTACAAAGGTTTCAATAAATGAGGCTGTTGAGCTTGCAAAGAAGTATGGTGCAGATGAGTCAGGTGCATTTGTAAACGGAGTGCTTGCAAAGTTTGCATAGCTTAAGAGGAACAGCGATATAGAGCATTGAACATGGCAAATAGAAATATATATTCGGTAGCGCAAGTAAATAGCTATATTAAAAATATGTTCGCTCAGGATTTTATGCTCAGACAGGTGAGCATAAAGGGAGAGGTGAGCAACTGCAAGTATCAACACGAGCGTCATATTTATTTCACAATAAAGGACGCGGGAGCAGCCATGAACGCTATCATGTTTGCGGGCAGCAGGGCGGCAGGACTTTCTTTCCACATGAAGGAGGGTGACCAGGTTATTGTGACAGGTTCCGTTGAGGTGTATGAGAAGACCGGCGCATATCAGCTTTATGCCAAAAAGATAGAGCTTGACGGAGAGGGCAATCTGTATCTCAAATTCGAGCAGCTAAAGCATGAGCTAGAGGAAATGGGCATGTTTGCCGCAGAGTACAAGCAGCCTATTCCACGGTATGCCGGCCGTATTGGTGTGGTTACAGCACCGACAGGCGCGGCCGTGCAGGATATAAGGAATGTATCATCGCGCAGGAATCCATATGTACAGGTCATACTTTATCCGACACTTGTGCAGGGAGAGGGTGCGGCTAATAGCATAGTGAAGGCATACAGACATTGGATGCGATGAATCTTGATGTGATAATAGTCGGCAGAGGCGGAGGCTCCATAGAGGATTTATGGGCCTTTAATGAGGAGATTGTGGCGAGAGCCATATTTGACTGCCGCACGCCAATCATCTCGGCAGTAGGCATGAGACTGACTGGACGATAGCGGATTTTGTGTCAGACAGGAGAGCACCCACACCTTCAGCGGCTGCAGAGCTTGCAGTCAGTGACTACAGACAGACGTTAGAGCGCCTTGACAATCTGCGCCGCAGGATGGACAGAAATCTGACAGGCCGGATTGATTTTTTCAGGGAAAAGCTGTCACATATTAAAACAAGACTTAATTTCCTTAGTCCGCAGAATAAACTAAATGAGAATAAAAGGCGTCTGGCAGATATCGAGGATGCACTTGAAAGGATTATGAAGCAGAGACTTTCGGATTGCAGACAGCGTCTGGCGCTGCTTTCAGGTACACTGGATGCATATTCACCGGCCAAAAAACTGGCACAGGGCTATGCGTATGTCGAGGTGGAAAAGAAGGGGGCACTGCACAGTGTATCCGATATCAATGCAGGCGATGACATAAATATATATCTGATAGACGGTCATGCAAGGGCCGTAGTTTCGGAGGTTATTAACGATGAGCAAAGAAAAATGAAAAAACACTGACACTCGAGGAGCGCTTTGCACACTTAGAGCAGATAGTGGCGAGGATGGAGGATGCGGATGTATCCCTGGATGAGGCCTTTGAGCTCTACAAGAAGGGGCTTGATGAGGTAAAGAGTGCCAATGATATGGTACAGGGCATGGAAAAGGCCATGCTTGTGCTAAACAGCGACGGACAACTGGAGGAATTCTGATGAGCTTAAATGGGAATTTAAATAAGTCACAATTCATGGAAGAGCTGCAGCAAAAGGTAGAGCATATAAATAAAGTGCTTGAAAAGTTTCTTCCCGCTGAGGAGGGACAGCAGAGGATTATTTTTGAGGCCATGAACTATAGTGTGAGAGCCGGTGGAAAAAGGCTTCGCCCTATCCTCATGGAAGAGACTTACCATATGTTTGGCGGAAGCAGTGCAGTGATTGAGCCATTTATGCGGCAATCGAGATGATACACACCTACTCGCTGGTGCATGATGATTTGCCTGCCATGGACAATGATGAGTACAGGCGTGGAAAGAAGACCACACATGCTGTGTACGGTGAGGCTATGGGCATTCTTGCAGGTGATGCACTTTTAAACCTGGCATATGAGACCGCAGCAAAGGCTTTTGACATGGAAGTGACCGATACGCGTGTGGCAAGGGCATTTGCGGTGCTTGCAAAAAAAGCAGGCGTGTATGGCATGGTCGGAGGACAGGTGGTTGATGTGGAAAGCGAGAAATCCGATGACTGTCCTATCACAAGGGAAAAGCTTGACTTTATCTACAGGCTTAAGACAGGCGCACTTATAGAGAGCTCGATGATGATAGGAGCAATTCTGGCAGGCGCATCGTCTGATGAGGTATCATGTGTGGAGCAGATAGCGGCAAAGCTGGGGCTTGCGTTTCAGATACAGGATGATGTGCTTGATGTCACAAGTACACTTGAGGTGCTTGGAAAGCCGGTAGGCAGTGACGAGAAAAATAATAAAGCGACATATGTCACATTTGAGGGATTGGATAAAGCGGTTTCTGATGTGGAGCGCATCTCCAAGGAGGCAGAGGAGCAGCTTGATGATTTGGGATACGACGATGCATTTCTTAAGGAGCTATTTGAATATTTGATCCATCGGGAGAAATAGGATGGTTTTAGAAAAGATACAAAAGGAAAATGATATAAAAAAACTGACACCTGAGGAGCTTGAGCTGTTAAAGGATGAAATCAGGCAGTTTCTTATAGAGAGCATATCGGTGACAGGAGGTCATCTGGCATCAAACCTCGGAGTTGTGGAGCTTACCATGGCGCTGCATCTGTGCTTTAATCTGCCGAAGGATAAGATAGTGTGGGATGTAGGGCATCAGTCGTACACACACAAGATACTCACCGGCAGAAAGGATGGATTTTCATCGCTCAGACAGTATGGAGGCATGAGTGGTTTCCCAAAGGCGGATGAGAGCGACTGTGACTGCTTTAATACAGGACACAGCTCCACATCCATATCAGCAGGGCTTGGGCTTGCGACAGCCAGACAGGTGACAGGAGAGGACTACCACGTGGTTCAGTCATCGGAGACGGTGCGGCTGACCGGAGGCATGGCTTATGAGGCGCTCAACAACGCTTCAAGCGTGAAGGGCAATTTTATTATAGTGCTAAACGACAACAATATGTCGATTTCAGAGAATGTCGGGGGCATCAGCCAGTATCTTTCAGGCTTTCGCACAGCGGATGCATACAGGGATTTAAAGAATAATGTCATGAATTCCCTAAACCATATACCAATCTACGGAGAGCGTATGGTAAAGCATATCAGGAATACAAAGAGCAGCATAAAGCAGCTTTTTATTCCGGGGATGTTCTTTGAGGAGATGGGCATTATCTATTTGGGACCTGTGGATGGCAGTGATATAAAGGAAATGTGCCGTGTGTTTGATGAGGCAAAGCGTGTGGATGGTCCGGTGCTTGTGCATGTGCTCACGAAAAAAGGAGCAGGCTATGGACCGGCAGAGCGTTATCCTTCCAGATTTCACGGGGCAGAGCCGTTTGTCGTAGAGACAGGGCTTCCAAAGAATAAGCGCACGAAGGCCAATTACACAGATGTCTTCTCAACAGTCATGAAGAAGCTGGGCGAGAGAAATCCAAAGGTAGTTGCGATAACGGCTGCCATGGCAGATGGAACAGGGCTTCGCAGATTCCACCGCAATTTCCCGGATAGATTTTTTGATGTGGGAATAGCCGAGGCACATGCCACGACCTTTGCGGCAGGTCTTGCAAAGTCAGGACTTATCCCGGTATTTGCGGTGTACTCGTCATTTTTACAAAGGGCGTTTGACCAGATACTTCACGATGTGTGCATACAGAATCTGCATGTCATCTTTGCAATCGACAGGGCAGGGCTTGTAGGCAGTGACGGAGAGACACATCAGGAATATTTGACATATCATATCTGTCGGTCATCCCGAATATGACAATCATGGCTCCGAAGAATAAGTGGGAGCTGTCTGATATGATGAAGTTTGCAGTGGCATATGACGGTCCGATTGCACTCAGATATCCAAGAGGGGCAGCCTATGACGGCCTTAAGGAAATCAGACAGCCGATAGAGCTTGCAAAGAGTGAGCTAATCAGAAAAGGAAGCACGGTGGCTATCATGGCACTAGGCAGTATGGTAAAGACTGCCGTTGAAGTAGTAAAGCTGCTTGAGGCAGAGGGAATCTCTGCTACACTTATCAATGCGCGTTTTGCAATGCCTTTTGATAAGGAAGCAATTAAGGAACTGCCGACTGAACACAGCCTGCTTGTGACTATGGAGGAAAACGTGCAAAGCGGCGGTTTTGGTGAGCATGTGACGGAATATGTCAAGACTAACGGCATAGCTCTTGAGGTGTTGACAGTTGCACTTCCTGACTGCTATGTGGAGCATGGCAATGTCGAGGTGCTTAAAAAGGAGCTGCATGTGGATGCCGAATCGGTGGCTAAGCGTATAATAGCAGCATTATAGATAGAGGTAACATACAGTATGAAAGAAAGATTAGACGTATTACTTGTAAACAGAGGCCTTGCACCATCACGGGAAAAAGCAAAGAACCATGATTATGGAGGGCAATGTTTTTGTAAATAACAACCGTGAGGATAAGGCGGGAAGCACATTTCCTGATGACTGCAATATTGAGATTCATGGAAAGACACTGCAGTATGTGAGCCGTGGAGGGCTAAAGCTTGAAAAGGCTATGAAGCACTTTGATATCACGATGGATGGCAAGGTGTGCATGGATATAGGTGCTTCAACAGGCGGTTTTACAGACTGTATGCTTCAAAATGGTGCTAAAAAGGTGTATGCCGTGGATGTCGGATATGGCCAGTTTGCATGGAAGCTGCGTCAGGACGAGCGCGTGGTGTGCATGGAAAAGACCAATATCAGGTATGTGACGCCAAATGACATAGATGATGAGCTGGATTTTGCATCGGTTGATGTGTCATTCATATCACTTACCAAGGTGTTAGGTCCTGCAAGAGCACTGTTAAAGGACGGTGGCGAGATGGTTTGTCTTATCAAGCCACAGTTTGAGGCAGGTAGGGAAAAGGTAGCAAAAAGGGCGTGGTCCGTGACAAGAGCGTGCATGAGGAGGTAGTGAACAATATCATATCCTTTGCACTTTCAAATGGATTTAGTGTGTTAGACCTTGAGTATTCGCCAATCAAGGGACCGGAGGGCAATATAGAGTACCTCGTACATATCAAAAAGACAGATGATCCTATAAAGGAGGAATCAGTGGATATTCATAGTGTGGTCGAGGCCGCGCATGGAGAGCTGGACAGGAAATAGACTATGAAACATTTTGTTGTGATAGCAAATGCCTATAAGGACAGGGATTTTGCACTTACAAATAAAATAGTGGCATACATAGAGCAAAAGGGCGGCACGGCAAAGGGTCTTATGAGCAATGTCGAGGCTATATCCGATAACGAGTTTGAGCTTGAGGATATACCACAGGATACGCAGTGTATTCTTGTGCTCGGCGGAGATGGTACACTGATTCGTGCAGCCACAAGGGTGGAGACACTTGAGATTCCGCTTATGGGAGTGAATCTCGGCACACTCGGCTATCTGTGTGAGGTGGAGGAAGCTACGGTATTTGACGCTATTGATTCGCTCATGGCTGATAAATACATGACAGAGGATCGTATTATGCTCACAGGCATAAAAGAGGCAGTGAGACCTCGAGAGTTGCATTAAATGATATAGTCATCCATAGAAAGGGCAATTTGCAGATATTAAGCCTCAATGTGTATGTAAACGGTGAGTTTTTAAACAATTACCATGCCGATGGCATCATTGTTGCGACTCCAACGGTTCTACAGGCTACAGTATGTCGGCGGGAGGTCCGATTGTGGATCCGAAGGGCGATATGATACTGCTTACACCGAACAATGCTCACAATCTTACGTCAAAGAGCATTGTGCTTTCAGGCGATGATGAGATAGAGATAGAGATTCTAAGCCGCAGGGAGCAAAACGATGAGATGGCGTGTGTCAGCTATGATGGCGACACTACGGCAGAGCTGGCTGTGGGAGACCGTTTTGTTATTTCAAAGGCAGCCAATCATACAAAGATTTGCAAGCTTCACCAGAGAAGCTTTTTGGAGATACTCCGCAAAAAGATGGGAAATTATTCATAACACAGATAAGGATTGTTATAATGAATAGTTACAAATAATATTTATGAGGTGGCAGGACATGAAAACAAACAGACAATCCAAGATAATTGAGATAATCCAAAAGAATGAGGTAGAGACGCAGGATGAGCTGTCTGCGCTTCTTGAAAAAGATGGTTTTCGCGTGACTCAGGCCACAGTATCCAGGGATATCAGGGAGCTTAAGCTCACAAAGATCCTACCGCAGGCGGCAGACAGAAGTACGCTGTGATAACGGATGCACCTGAGAACCTTTCCAAAAAATACGAAAGAGTACTCAGAGAGGGCTTTTTGTCAATGGATATGGCACAGAATATCCTCGTTATAAAGACTGTATCGGGAATGGCAAGCGCTGTCTGTGCTGCAATAGATGCCATGAAGATGAGAGAAATCGTCGGTTCGATTGCAGGAGATGACACAATCATGTGTGCAATCCGGACTGTTGATGATACATATGCGGTGATGAAAAAAATCCGCAGAATTGTGGAATAATGTTACATGAATATCAGATTATAGCTGAACTGTAACAGAAAATAACATATATCGTCATGCCTGGGAGAGGAAGGAGAAAATATGTTACAAAATCTACATGTAAAGAATCTGGCACTCATAGATGAGTGTGAGGTTGAGTTTTCCGACGGACTAAATATACTGTCGGGAGAGACCGGAGCCGGAAAATCAATCATCATAGGCTCTATCAATCTGGCGCTTGGTGAAAAAGTGCAAAAGGAGATGCTAAGAGACAATGAAAAGCCTGCTTTTGTGGAGCTTATTTTTTCAGTTGAGGACCCAAAGATTATAGAGGCTTTAAGGGAGCTTGATGTGGAGGTCGAGGACGGATGCGTGATTTTAAGCCGTAAAATCACACAGTCGCGCGCAGTCGGCAGGGTAAACGGTGAAGCCGTGTCTGTTTCGCGAATGAAGGAAATAGCCGCATATCTCATAGATATCCACGGTCAGCATGAGCACCAGTCACTTTTATCAAAGAAAAAACACCTTGATATACTTGATGAGTACGCAAAGCAGCCGCTTGGAGATAAAAAGCAGCAGCTTTCAGTCACATACAAAGCATATAGGGCGCTTAAGGATGAGTATGAAAAGTCAAATATCGACAATGAAGAAAGAAGCCGTGAGCTGTCATTCCTTGAGTACGAGGTGAAGGAGATAGAAGAAGCTTCCCTGGTGTCTGGTGAGGATGAGGAGCTTGAGGCGCAGTTTAGGAAGTTTTCAAACGGAAAGAAAATCATGGAGGGTGTAAATGCTGCATATTCTGCCACAGGAGGCGAGATGGAGAGTGCCTCAGAGCTTATTGGCAGGGCGGTAAGAGAGCTGTCGCAGGTATCAGGTTATGATGAGGATGTGGAAGCTCTGGAGAGTCAGCTGTCAGAGATAGACAGTCTGCTTTCTGATTTTAATCACGAGATATCAGGATATATATCACAGGCTGAGTTTGACGAGGAGACCTTCTATGAGACACAAAAGCGTCTGGATGAGATAAATCATCTAAAGAGCAAATACGGCAACTCAATTGATGATATACTGATAGCACTCAATGAAAAGAGGGAGCGTATCAGTGTCCTGAATGATTATGATTCTTATTTACAGAAATTAGAGCAGCAGCTTGCGAAAAAGGAAAAGGAGCTGGCACAGATATCGGATGAGGTATCAGAAATCAGACAAAGGAGTGCTGTAAAGCTTGTGTCAGAAATTAAATCAGCACTTAATGATTTGAATTTCCTTGATGTACAGTTTGATATGCAGTTTGACAGATTGCCGGACTATACGGCAAACGGCATCGATGCGCCGGAGTTTCTCATATCAACTAACCCCGGAGAGCCGCTTAAGCGCTCGGCAAGGTAGCATCGGGAGGAGAGCTGTCGCGTATCATGCTTGGCATCAAGACAATCATGGCAGAAAATGACCACATTGAGTCGCTTATTTTCGATGAGATTGATTCTGGAATCAGTGGACGTACAGCTCAGATGGTCTCTGAGAAGATGAATGAGCTTGGCCGCAACCATCAGATTATATGTATCACACATCTGCCACAGATAGCAGCTATGGCAGATGCACATTTCCTTATTGAAAAAGCAGTCGAGAACAAATCCACGGTTTCAAGGATTCGAAGACTAACTGACAATGACAGCGTGGCTGAGCTTGCCAGAATGCTCGGCGGTGCAAAAATCACAGATACCGTGATGGAGAGCGCACGCGAGATGAAAGAGCTTGCCATGGAGAAAAAAATCTGACATTATCAGTTTACGGCGCGGTTGATTACCAGTATATCACCGGTGGTCAGCCGTACGTTTCCGTTTGGAATGATTACCTGCCCGTTTCTTTGGATCATTATTATAATCTCATTGTGTTTTTTTGATATTTCAGACAGCAGTTTATTGTTATATCTGCTGTCTTTTTCTATTATTTTTTCCACCAGTTTTATACCATGCACCTCATCAGGTGTGATGGCACTAAGCACGAGCACATCATTTTGCAGAATTATTGTTTCACCGTCCGGTATTATATTCTGCTCACCTCTTCGTATAAGCACAATCAGTGTCTCAGGAGGCAGCGTCAGGTCCTTTAGCTTGTGACCGCACCACAGATGATTTTCCGGTATGGTAAGCTGTATGAACTGGATATCTGCTTCCTCGGAGTAATCATTGAAGGTCTTCATTACATCGGCTGTTTTATCAAGCATGTCAAGCTTTCGTGATATCCATGGAAGCATTGAGCCTTGAAGCAGTATTGAAAAGAGTACTATCATAAATATTATGTGGAAGGTGTCGAGGTCATCATTGGTGGCGGTATATGCCATGATGGAAAACACTATGGATGCGGCTCCTCTTAAGCCGGACCATGAGACAAGCAGCTGCTGTTTTATTTTGCTGCGAAATGGTGTGAGCACAAGTGCGACAGAAAGAGGTCTTGCCACAAAGGTCAGCCACATAAATATTAAAAGTGCCGGTACTATGACGTGTGGCAGCTTTGATGGGAAAGAAAGCAGACCAAGCAGAAAGAAAATAAGCATCTGCATGAGTCCTGTTATGCCATCAAAGAAATTCACCAGATTCTTTTTATTTTCTATTTCTGTGTTGCCGAGTATAATGCCGACTATATAGGCGCTTAAGAAGCCGTTTCCGTCAAAGTAAGCAGGCAGGGCATATGATATTATAGCTATTCCCACCATGAAAATCGCATCAAACCCCGCGCTTTTGAAGCGTATATATCGAAGGAGCATGATGGAAAGCTTTGCAATCAGGACGCCGAAGATTATGCCGAAGGCAAGCTGCTTTACTATGAGTATGGCAATATTTCCAGGGCTTGCGCTGCCCTGGGATATGGCTATAAAAGCAACTGTGAGCATATAGGCACATGGGTCATTACTACCGCTTTCCACTTCAAGAAGAGAGGCGGTATTGTATTTCAGATTCAGCTTTTTCGAACGCAGTATGGAGAAAACGCTCGCCGCATCAGTTGATGAAATCAGCGCACCGAGGAGAAAGCTTATTTCCCAGCTCATATTAAGGGCAAAGTGACAGAACAGCCCTGTGAGAAAGCATGTGATAATAACACCGATGGTGGACAAAAGCACAGACTTAACGGCAACAGCCTTTGCACGCTGCCAGTTGGTGCCAAAGCCGCCATAGAACATGATAAATATCAGCGCGGTAGAGCATATCTGTTCAGCGAACGCGTAATTGTCGAAATCTATCTTCATTATTCCGTCAGAGCCAAAAAGCATGCCGAGCACGATAAAGGCTAAAAGTGCCGGAATGCCTATGCGATTGGAGACACGATTTAGCAGGATACATAAGAAGATTACTATGGATGTGATGAGCAGGTATGTATTCATGGAATCCCTCCTTTATTAAATGGTGATTTAAGAATTATAAAGCTATTACAATATTTATTTGTAACTAACAACGTGGGAATAATATGTGAAATTTATAATAAACATATAAATATATCGAAATTATATAGGAAAACACCTAAACTGTCAAACTATACTGGTTTTTGCTCAAAATAATTTGGAATAGTTAGAATGAGATAATAAGATATTAAAAGAATAAAAGAAAAATTACAGGAGCATACTAATCCAAATGGAGGTAATAGTATGCGGAAGTTTTTTGGAAAATTTGTGAGTGTCACGCTGGCTGCAGCAGTGATAGCTATGTTTGCACTAAGCAGTGATGATAAGTGGTGCAGCAGGGTAGATAAGGCATTTGATGGAAGTGCATTAGGAAGTTTTTTAAATGAATCAAAGGCCGGATATGGAAGATATGCGACAGGGCTTCCGGGACAGGCGGCCAGTGTATTGGCTGATTCGGGCGAGAATGGTGAAAATGGTGAAAACGGCGGAAACGGTGAAAACAGCGGAAACGGTGGAAACGGCGGAACCGAACAAGACATAGGACAGACAGCAGATACAGCATCAACTCACAGAGCTACTGACAGAGATTATGAAGAGACAGATAAAATAAGTGATGGAATAAGTGTTGAGGGCGTATATGCCTGTGGCAGGCTGACCGGTATATATGAGCAGACAGAGGGAGTGCTTGTAGTGAATACGACGGAGGTGACAGACGAGGATGGCAAAAAAGTCAATCCTGCAGATAAAAAGGTGCAGTGCGGGGATTATATCCTATCTGTCAATGGGCGCACTGTTGCAGACAAGGAGGAGCTTTCTGAAGCTGTGAATGATATCATGAAGGAATATGATGAAAGGCATGAAGATGAAAGTAATGAAGATAAAAGTACCGTAAACATTAAATTTCTTCGAGGCGGTGAGAAAATGTCAGCGGATATCACGCCTGTCAGGATGGATGATGGCAGATACTATATGGGAATATGGGTGAAGGACGATCTGGCAGGAATCGGTACTATCACTTATTATACAAAGGACGGCCGTTTTGGAGCGCTGGGGCATGGAATAGGAGACGGAACGCAAAGCGGAAATCTCTTGTATGCAAACAGTGGTGATTTGTACAGCATGAAGCTTACCAAAATCAAAAAGGGAAAAGCCGGCGCGCCGGGCGAGATAGGCGGAGTGGTATATTTTGGCAAAAAAAGCCATATAGGCACACTTGACTGCAATAGTAATCTGGGAATTTACGGACAGCTTGACAGCGATGAATTGTCGGAATATGCCGCAGAGGATACGTATTATCCGGTTGCCGGCAAGGATGAGATACACACAGGCAGTGCACAGATGATATCGGAAATATCAGGAAAACTTGAAAAATATAATCTGGAAATAACAAATATAGATAAAAAAGCGACAGATACAAACAAGGGAATGGAGCTTAAGGTGACAGACGACAGGCTGATAGAGCTCTCCGGTGGCATAGTGCAGGGCACATCCGGAAGCCCTATCATACAGGATGGTAAAATAATAGGAGCAGTCACCCATGTGTTTGTCGATGATCCGACCGGAGCTACGGCATCTGCATTGATGAGATGCTGTAATTACTGCTCCATTCTGCGAAGCTCAGGTAGCACAGTGCCAAGCATGGTTACAAAGCAGATGCTTCCGCCAATCACGTTTGATACAGGCTCTGCCATAAACACACCGTCGGTTCCCATACCAAAGGAGTAAGGCAGAATATATGTCAGCGGTACAACGATGAACACCTTGCGAAGCAGGGAGAAAAATATAGCCCGCTTCTTTTTGTTCAGTGATTTAAAGGTGGTCTGTCCGATGTACTGCAGATCCATAAATATGAATGCCGCAAAGTAGATATTCAAAGCCTTCACCGCATCATCCATAAGGTGGAATCGGAACTGAAAATTGCAATCAGGGCATGAGGGGCAAGTATAATCACACTCCACATGACAGCTGTATATAGAAGCACGAGCAGTCCCATAGTGAAAATAGATTTTCTCACCCGGGCCGGCCTTTTGGCGCCATAGTTGTAGCTTAAAACAGGAGATGAACCCTCCACAATTGCATAAATTGGAGTCTCGACCATCTGCCTGATGCTTGATACGATGGTCATTACCGATATGTACAAATCGCCACCGGTCACTGAAAGCACATTGTTGCAGCATATAGATACTAGGCTGTTTGTGAGCTGCATGACACAGCCGGAGGTTCCAAGGCTTATGATGTCCTTTGCATAGCGCGTGTTTTCACCAAATTCAGAGAGTGTCATAAGGCGCACCTTAAGCTCAGCCTTTTTCCTAAGAAAGTGAAGCACATAGAGAGCAGACAGTATTTGTGCGATGACCGTAGCAATAGCTGCTCCTTTGATGCCGAAATTAAATCCAAATATAAAAAGCGGGTCTAAAACCAGATTGGCAACGGCTCCGATTGCAACAGACAGCATGCCGGTAGTGGAGTAGCCCTGAGCGTTGATAAAGGGATTCATGCCGGTTGAAATCATGGATGGGAGTGTTCCTATCAAATAAATGAGCAGGTATGGCAGAGCGTATTTGAGAGCATTTTCAGATGCGCCAAACACGATTAAAAGAGGCTTTGCAAAAATCATGCACAAAGCTGTAAAAACGACTGCGAATGTGCAGACCATTGTAAAGCTCGTATTCATTATAGTATTGGCGGCTCTGTCATCACTCATGCCTCTTTTTATTGAAAAAAGAGGAGCACCACCGCTTCCAAAGAGATTGGAGAAAGCAATTGTCAGCATTATAATAGGAAAGCAAAGCCCCACAGCACCGAGTGCAGTGGTTCCCATATCCGGTATGCGGGCAATGTATATGCGGTCTACTATATTGTACAACAGGCTTAGAATCTGGGCTGCCAGCATGGCAGAGCAGCCTGCAATATATTTTTCTTTATTGAATCATTATCAAAATCTATTTTTTTCATTGTGAAACCTCTTTTTGATTTGCTTCGCCCATTATATCACCTCATATAAAAAAATCAAATACTCAGCAAGTTTTGATATAGATTTTATTTATGACAAACTAAAAGAAAAATATATTTTACAATGACAAAAAACTACAGTAATATATGGAATATAAAAATTAAAAATTATTGAATAACCATATATACCGGAGGATAACATGAAGATTACACAGATACATACAAACAAACCACAGTCGCTCTCCTTTGAGATATTTCCACCAAAGAAGGAGGAAGACTTCAAAAATATAGATGAGATGCTTGAGATACTTTGTGATTGTCATCCTGAGTACATCAGCGTGACATTTGGCGCAGGCGGCAGCTCAAACAATAACAAGACTATCGAGATTGCGAAGAAAATCAAGAACCAGTACAATGTGGAGCCGGTCGTGCACCTTACATGTCTGTGCTATAACAAGGCAGAGATAGATGAGTTCACCAGACAGCTTTCATATGAGGGCATTGAGAATATCCTGGCTTTAAGAGGAGATAGAAATCCGAACGTGCCTGCAAAGGAGGATTTTCTCCATGCAAGCGACCTTATTAAGTACATAAAGGATACCACAGGCGATCAGTTCTGTATCGCAGGTGCGTGCTACCCGGACATCCATCCGGAGGCAGCTGATAAGGTAGATGATATTAAGAATCTTAAAGAAAAAGGTTGATGCAGGAGCAGAGCTTCTTTTATCACAGCTTTTCTTTTGACAAATGATACCTTCTTCAATTTTTGCTGAGGACTGCAGGCTTGCAGGTATCAATGTGCCGGTTATCCCGGGCATCATGCCTTGTATCAATGCGGCTCAGATTCAGAGAATGGTCACAATGTGCGGAGCAAAGTTCCCGGAGAAGTTCCAGAAGATTGTGCACAGATACGGAGACAACAAGGCTGCACTTTTTGATGCCGGAATGTCTTACTGCGAGAGTCAGATAATTGAGCTTTTAGCTAATGATGTGGAGGGAATCCATCTTTACACTATGAACAATGTGAGAGTTGCAAAGCGTTTAACAGAAGGCATTAAAAACCTTATTTAGGACGTTTATATAATAGTACGGAACGCAAGCCCCGGGTACCACGGGCGCACACGTACTCCTGCCGTCGCTACGCTGCGTGGCTAAGATACTGTACGAAATTATGCTTGATGGGTTTCTATGCTTGACGAAACCGGCTTTTATGCGCCGTCCGTGGCGCATACGCCTTACCCAGCCGTCCATGGCTGGGTATTTCTGCGTTTTGTGGGCATAATTTCTACAGTATCTAAGCCACTTCGCTATGCGCTCCGGCGGGAGTACGTGTGCGCCCGCGGTACCTGGGGCTTACGTTCCTTATGTTGTGGTGAATTTGCGTTACGTGTGGTGGCACATGGCAGGTGTCGTGAGAGCGAATAGCGGAGCTGTCTAGATACTGTTGAATTATGCCAGATGAAAATCAGAAATGTCCCGGCATGGACGCCGGGACAAGGAGCTATCGAGCCATGGAGGGCGAGTAGCGACGGTTTCGTCAAGTTAAGAAGTTTTTGAGGCATAATTCGTACAGTATCTTGACAGTATAGCGTAGCACTCACGACACCTGCCATGTGCCACCACACGTACTGCAAATGCGAATAAAAAATATCAACCGTTGCAAAAAGTACTCTAGATGATTATAATAGGTATATTAGATTTGTAAATGGAAACAATGTCCATATTAAATCGAAATTAAATTATATAATATATTAAGGAGACAGTAGAAAATGAAAGAAAAATCAAGAAGCACTTTTTCCGGCAACATTGGGTTCGTTCTTGCGGCAGCCGGCAGTGCGGTAGGACTTGGAAATATATGGAGGTTTCCGTATCTGGCAGCAAAGGACGGAGGAGGACTTTTTCTGCTGGTGTATCTGATACTTGTTCTGACCTTTGGCTTTGCATTGCTTACCACTGAGATTGCAATAGGACGTAAGACAGGACAGGGACCGCTCACCGCGTATGGTCTTATCAATCCAAAGGGCAAGTTTATCGGTGTGCTTGCATGTATAGTACCGGCTATTATTCTGCCTTACTACTGTACTATAGGTGGATGGGTTTTAAAATACTTTACACTTTTCATTACAGGAAGCGGTAAAAATGCGGTTGCGGATGGATATTTCACAGGCTTTATCACAGGCCAGTGGGCACCAATCATATTTGGAGTGGTTTATCTGCTTATAACAGCAGCAGTTGTCATTGGCGGAGTCAATAAAGGTATCGAGCGCTTCAGCAAGGTGCTCATGCCTATCCTTGTTGTGCTTATTTTTGCAATCGGTATTTTCTCATTGACGCTCAATTATAAGGATGCATCAGGCGCAGCAAGAAGTGGTCTTGAGGGTCTTAAGATATATGTGGTTCCTGACTTCAAGGGGCTTACAATGCAAAAGCTTGTCACAGTATTTGTTGATGCACTCGGTCAGCTGTTCTACTCAATTAGTGTGGCTATGGGAATCATGGTTGCATATGGTTCGTATGTCAAGAAGGAATCAAAGCTCATGGGCTCAATCAACCAGATCGAGATTTTTGATACTCTTGTTGCATTCCTTGCAGCCTTATGATCATTCCGGCAGTATATGTATTTATGGGCAGAGACGGCATGTCAGCAGGACCGGGGCTTATGTTTATATCACTGCCAAAGGTATTTAATGAAATGGGAATAGCAGGAGATATTGTTGGACTGATATTCTTCATGATAGTTGCATTCGCAGCAGTCACATCGTCTGTATCAATTATGGAGCTATTGTATCGTATCTTATAGACAGATTTCATTGGAGCCGCAGAAAAAGCGCAATTTTAGTCACGGTATATGGTCTGATTGCAGAGATAATAGTCTGCCTTGGCTACAATAAGCTCTATATGGAGGTTAAGCTTCCAAACGGCACAGTCGGACAGATACTTGATATAATGGACTATGTCAGCAACAATGTGCTTATGCCAATCGTTGCACTTGCCACATGTATCCTCGTTGGCTGGATAGTAAGTCCAAAGGTAATAATAGATGAGGTGACACGCGGAGGCAGCAAATTCACCAGAAAAGGGCTTTATATAATCATGGTTAAATTTATTGCACCGGCATTCCTGCTTATACTGTTGCTGCAGGCACTCGGAATCGTTACTTTTTAGTTTTGAAATAAATTTATTGTATATTTTATATAAATACCCTTGAAATACAGCCATCATAATGGTAGTATTTTACTAAATGATGAAAGAGGGGGAGCCACTATGGCTTTTAGACGAGAGAAAAAGCGTATCGGTGATATGCTTATAAATGAAAATGTAATTACTCAGGAGCAGCTGGAAAAGGCTCTGCCTATAGCCAAAGAAAAGCATAAGAAGATAGGAGAAACACTCATTGAGCTTGGATTCACCAATGAGCTTGAGATAGCAAAGGCATTGTCACAGCAGCTGGGACTGGAGCTTGTTAATGTGAGCGCAATCAACATACCTGAGGAGGTGCAAAACCTTGTCAGTGAGACAGTGCTTAGAAAGCATGTTATGATACCATATGCATTTGACAAGAATAATGCCAATGTAGTGCATGTGGCCATGGCTGATCCTATGGATATGGTTGCGCTTGATGATTTTTCAATTGTTACCAATCTACAGGCTGAGCCTGCAGTAGCGACAGGCAGAGACATACTTTTGACGCTTGACAAATATTACGGTGATACAGAGGCTATGAAAGCGGCTCAGGAGTATGCGAGGGAGAGAAAAGAGCGTGAGCAGAAAAATGCCGAGGCTGAGGAAGCTACCAGCAAGGATGTCAACAATTCGCCGGTAGTTTTACTTGTCAACTCTATCATTGAGCAGGCAGCCAGACTCAGGGCCTCAGATATACATATAGAGGCACTGGAAAATAAAGTCAGGGTGCGATACAGAATAGATGGTGCGCTTTATGAGAAGGCAGCATATAGTATACATCTGCTTTCTGCAATTATTACACGACTTAAAATTATAGGTGGTATGGATATTTCCGAGAAACGTAAGCCGCAGGACGGCCGTATCACTATGGAGATAGACAAGATAGAGTATGATATCCGAGTATCAATCCTTCCGACAGTATTCGGTGAGAAATGCGTTATGCGACTTGCGCAGAAAAAGGCACTTACAAGAGATAAAAAGGAGCTGGGATTTTCAGACGAAGAGCTTAAGGCCTTTGATCATATACTGATGAATACAAACGGTATCATCCTTGTTACAGGACCTACAGGAAGTGGTAAGTCAACCACGCTTTACACGGCACTTTCAGAGCTCAACAAGGAGGATGTAAATATCATCACAGTTGAGGATCCGGTCGAGGCCAATATAGACGGAATAAACCAGGTACAGGTAAATAATAAAGCTGACCTGACATTTGCATCAGCACTTCGTTCCATTCTGCGACAGGATCCGGACATCATTATGATTGGTGAGATTCGAGATCAGGAGACAGCACAGATTGCAGTACAGGCGTCAATCACAGGACATCTTGTGGTCAGCACACTGCATACCAACAGCTCGGCAAGTACTATTTCACGACTGGAGGACATGGGAGTTGAAAGTTATCTGCTTGCGGATTCGGTAAAGGGAATCATTGCACAGCGACTTGTAAGAAGACTTTGTCCGGCATGTAAGAGAGAGCATCTGCTGACAGAGGAGGAAAAGGCCTTTATGAATATACCGGCGTTCCGTCCGGTAAAGATTTATGAGCCATGTGGCTGTGAAAAATGTGCCAATACAGGCTACAAGGACGAATCGGTATATATGAGATAATGACCATAACACCAAAGCTAAAGTCACTTATTTCAAAAGGTGTTGATATAGAGGATATAAACAAGGCTGCATGTGATGAGGGCATGCATACACTTAGACAGAGTGCAGAGAAGCTTGTACTCGAAGGAGTTACTTCATTCCAGGAAATGTTAAAGACCACGTTTGAAAACTAAGGGGGAAAAGAAAATGCAGATAGTAGACATTTTAAAAGCAGCGCAGCAACAGAACTCATCGGATATACATATCGCACCGGGAAATCCGGTTATGCTTAGAATTGACGGAATGCTTGTACCGCAGGGAAATCAGGTTCTTTCCAATGTTGAGACGGACAACCTGCTTTCTCCAATTGTCCCGCAGGAGCTTAAAGATGTGCTAAAGAAAAATGGAGAGCTTGATTTTGCTTTTTCGGTGGAGGGCTTTTCACGAGTCAGAGCCAATGTGTTCAGACAGAGAGGTTCATATGCAGCAGCACTTCGTATTCTCTCATATGATGTGCCTACACCGCAGCAGCTTGGCATACCACAGTCGGTTGTCAATCTCACCACAAAGATGAGAGGACTTGTCCTCGTGACAGGAGCTACAGGAAGTGGTAAGTCGACCACATTGGCAAGTCTTATAGATGTCATTGCATCAAGAGATTCCAAAAATATAATCACGCTTGAAGATCCTATCGAGTACCTGCACTCAAGGCGCCGCTCTATAGTGGCACAGCGAGAGGTTGGAAAGGATACACTCTCATATGCTGCAGCCCTAAGAGCTGCACTGCGACAGGATCCGGATGTAATACTTGTAGGAGAGATGCGAGATCTTGAAACTATATCTACAGCTATTACAGCGGCGGAGACAGGACATCTTGTATTTTCTACACTGCATACCAACAGTTCATCCGACGCAATTGACCGTATGATTGACGTTTTTCCACCACACCAGCAGCAACAGATACGAGTGCAGCTCTCAGGAGTTTTAGAGGGAATTGTTGCACAGCATCTGCTTCCAATGGTAAATGGCGGACGAATTGCAGCATTTGAGGTGCTACTTGCAAACAATGCCATCAGAAACTTAATTCGTGAGGCAAAAGCATTTCAGATTCCATCTATCATACAGACCTCAAAGAGAGAGGGTATGATGATGATGGATGACTGTATTTTACAGTATTACAGCCAGGGCCTTATAGCGCCGGAGACTGCAGTTGCATATGCACATGATCCGGTAAGCATGGCTAGCCGTGTACACCTTTACTATTGATGGCATAATCGTATGTATTTTACTGTTATGGTATAATGTTGTGGAGTCTTAATAAATTATGATTTAATTTATCTGGAGGTTGCACAGAATAGGTATAAGGAGGAGAAGAAAGTGGCTGACTGGACATATCAGATTATAGACCAGAGCGGAAAAGAAAGAAAAGGAAATATAGTAGCCGAGTCAGAAGCAGAGGCAAAAAATAAGCTTAAGATGGATGGCAACATGGTCATAAGCCTCACCAAGGCAACAGCACTGACCAAGGAAATCTCATTCAGTGTAGGAGGAAAGGTAAAGCCGAGAGATCTATCGGTATTCTGCCGCCAGTTCACCAGTATGGTCAATGCCGGTGTTACGATTCTTGATACGCTGGATATGTTATCCGATCAGACTGAGAATAAGGTTATGGCGAAAGCTATCAGAGGTGTTCATGCCGAGATTCAAAAAGGTGAGACTCTCTCGGATGGTCTAAAAAAATACCCGAATGTTTTCCCTGACATCATGGTGAGCATGGTTGCGGCAGGAGAAGCATCCGGCAAGATTGATGTAGCTTTTGACAGAATGTCTGCACACTTCGAAAAATCAGCAAAGCTTAACGGCATGATAAAAAAAGCGGCAGTTTATCCGATTATCGTTGTGATTGTAGCTATTGCGGTTGTTATTGTAATGCTTGTAAAGGTCATCCCAAGCTACTCAGAGATGTTCAATGACCTGGGAACAGAGCTTCCGGGCATCACAAAGGCAGTTGTTGCGATGAGTGATTTTGTCACCGGATACTGGTATATTGTGATTGCTGTCATAGCAGCAATTGTTATAGCCATCAAGCTTTATAAGCAGACTGACAGCGGCAGATGTTCTTTGGTAATCTCGCAAGAAAGCTTCCGGTTTTCGGAAAGCTAAACATCAAGACAGCGGCCAGTAACTATGCGCGTACACTTTCAACACTTGTGTACTCCGGACTTCCGATGATTGAAGCCCTTGGCATCACTGCTGACACCATGAAGAATGCGCTTTACAAAAAAGCCCTGAAAAATGCAAGGGAAGAAGTAAGTAAGGGTGTTCCACTGTCTGAGCCAATCACTGCGTGTGGATTGTTTCCACCTATGGTTTCACACATGACGCGAATTGGTGAGGAGACCGGTGACTTGGAAGGCATGCTTACCCGACTGGCAGACTACTATGATGAGGAAGTTGAGTTGGCTACCCAGACAGTTATGGCAGCTATCGAGCCAATGATTATCCTTGTTCTGGCACTTATTGTTGGTGTACTTGTGGCAGCCGTTATGGCTCCTATGCTTTCCATGTATCAGGCTATGGACAGCTTATAAAATAAAAAAGAAGCAGACTTTGAGTGTGAAGCTCAAAGGCTGCTTTTTTGGTGCAGAGACATTGGCAGTAGGACGGGGCTTAATCCCCTGAGCCCAGGCTTGTGCACACTCTCTCGCTTGAGTTACGCTGCACTGCCAAGATACTGTAGGAATTATGCTTTATAGGGTATCTATGCTTGACGAAACCGTCGAAACGCGCCGTCCGTGGCGCGGTTCTCCTTGAGCTCCCATCCGTGGGAACTCATTTCTGTGTATCGTGTGCATAATTCAACAGTATCTAGGCAGCTTCGCTATGCGCTCATGCGAGAGAGCGTGCCCCCGCCGGTCTCATGTGATGAAGCCCCTTACGCTGTGGCGAAAAAATACATTGACAACTGTTATACAATAGGCTACAATTCGAATACATGGTTCGGGGATGTTCTTTACCCATTGATTTATCATGCTGTGTCAGCAACAAATCCGATTGTGTGTTAAAAATAAATATCAGCTAAAGTACCAGTCTATTCGTTTCTATGCGTGGCGGGCATTTATTTGAGGAATATAAAGGGTTATTATCATTTGAAATTATGTATGCACAAAAAATGGGGCTATAAAAAATGATATGTATGCAGATTTCATGTGGAAACAGGAGAAGTGTATGATATACAGAAAAGTGAAGACAAATTTGTCCAGAACTCTTAGCTCTATAGAGCAGGACAAGGCAACCAGTGACGACTACGTGAAGTGTATTCTGGCAGATCCGCAGATAGCAGCCTATATAGTTCAGGCGCTCGTGCCGGAATTTAAGGAAATGGAAGCCGAGAAAATAATTCCGTGCATTGGTGAGCCGACAGTAATGCTAAGTTTCCGGAAAGGCTTGGAGTTAAAATCCAGAACGTAAATAATGAGTCAGTTGATGAGGATGATGGAAAAATTATTTACGACATCAAATTTCCCTTGTATTATAATGGAAAAAGAAGAGAATTTATCATCAATATTGAAGCCCAGAAGAGCAGCAAAAAATCAAGCTGGGCTACCGGCTGGAAAACAGGATTGCCTATTACATGGGCAGAATGATATCAGAGCAGAAGGGAACGGAGTTTGTAAATTCAAATTATGATGATTTAAAATCCGTATATACTATATGGATATGTATGGATACGAAAAAATCAGAGGATTCAATAATCGAATTTGGGATGAAATCCAGCCTGATTTATGGTAAAATAAAGAAAATACCACAGATTGACAAATTAAATGGTGCACTGATAAATGTCCGGAGAGAGCAACAAAAAATAAAAAGCAGTCTAAGAATAAACTCATAGGAATGCTGGAAGAGCTGTTCTCAAAGTCAGAGTTTATCGAGAAAAAGAAGATACTTGAAGAAGATTATGGACTTAAAATGAGCATGGAACTCGAAGAGGATGAGCGAGATGTGTAATGTGAGTGATTACTGGGAAGAGGTTGCAACAGAAGAGGGTAAGGAAATCGGAGAACGACAAAAGATAATCTCACAGGTTGTAAAAAAGCTGCAAAAGGACAAGAGCGTGGCAGAAATAGCAGATGACCTGGAAGAAAAAGAGGAGGTTATCGCTCCAATTTACGAAGCGGCATTGTCAATGAAGCCGGATTATGATGTTGAGAAAATCTATGAGCTTCTTGAGAAAAATAAGAAGCTGGCATAGCAGCTGTAGTTGAAAAAAGATCGATAGGAGGCAGTCTTTGAGCGAAAGCGCGGAGGCTGCTTCCTCTTTGTCTGAGGGGACTGACAGTAGGGCGGGGCTTCGTCCCACGAGACAGGCAGGTGCACACTCTCTCGCTTGAGCTACGCTACGCTGCGAAGATACTGTAGGAATTATGCCTTATAGGTTTACTATGCTTGACGAAACCGTCGAAACGCGCCGTCCGTGGCGCGGTTCTCCTTGAGCATTACTGCTCACACCACAGTGTGACCAGTAACGATTACAGCCCATTAAAATTGCCTCTACGAGGCAGGGGCTGTAATCTGACAATAGTTGACTTATTGGCGCATAGCTTGACAGCGTGGTGTCAAGCTTGCGTTTGAACAGCAACGATATATTACATCCCAGTGGCAGTTCATTTCTGTGTATCGTGTGCATAATTCGACAGTATCTAAGCAGCTCCACTATTCGCTCACGAGAGAGAGCGTGCCCTAGCCGGTCTCAGGGGGATGAAGCCCCTTACGCTGTGGCAAAAAATATAATGACAAAACATCATAGCTCTGCTACAATCAGTTTAAAGAGAGAATTTACGAAAGAGGATAAGCTGATACCGGTGATTACGATTACAGTATATCTCGGAACAAAGGAATGGGATGGTCCAAGGAAGCTGTCGGATATGTTTGGTGATGTGGATGAAGAACTTCTGCCATTCATACCGGATTACAGAATTAATCTGCTGGCACCGAGGGAGATAACAGACTTTACAGGATTCAGGACATCCATCAGGCAGCTTTTCGAGGTACTGCAGAATGCGTATGATAAGGAAAAGATGCAGGAAGTGCTGCAGAATGATGAAAAGTTTAGCAATGTGGACAGAGAGACAGTCGAGGCAATCAACCTGTTTGCAGGAACGAATATAGACATAGATGAGAAAGAAGAGGTGATTGATATGTGCAAGGCGTGGAAGATCAGAAAAATGAAGGCAGAGAATTAGGAAGAGAAGAAGGCAGAATTCGTCAGGCAAAAGTAACGGCTTTAAAACTTCAGAAAAAAGGACACTCAATAGAAGATATAGCTGAATGTGTGGATTTTGATGAGGAAACTGTAAAAAATGGCTTGTGAGCTAATATTGTAGTGAAATGTAAATTAGAGGAAGCAATCTTTGGGCGAGAACTCGGAGGTTGCTTCCTCTTTTGCTGACAGTAGGATGGGGCTTCATTCTCTACGATCGGCTGACGAATATACTTTCGGGTGAGCGAATAGCGAAGCTGCTTAGATACTGCTGAATTATGCGCATGAAACACAGAAATGAACTGCCACTGGGATGTAATATATCGTTGCTGTTCAAACGCAAGCTTGACACCACGCTGTCAAGCTATGCGCCAATAAATCAACTATTGTCAGATTACAGCCCCTGCCTCGTAGAGGCACTTTTAATGGGCTGTAATCGTTACTGGTCACACTGATGGTGTGAGCAGTAATGGGCAAGGAGAACCGCGCCACGGACGGCGCGTTTCGACGGTTTCGTCAAGCATAGAAAATCTAAAAGCATAATTCCTACAGTATCTTGGCAGTGTAGCGTAGCTCTTACGAGAGTGTATGCGTTAGCCGGTCACATGGGATGAAGCCCCTTATGCTGTGGCGGAGTATAGCTCTGGAGAAAATTTTTATTGAAAAATATGATATAAATGCAATAAAACGGATGAAATTTGGTTGAAATTGCTAAAGAAAGCGAAAAAAAGTTGTGCGCCAATAGTGCTATTGTACTAGAAAATAACTTGCATTATGCTTTGATTTATGGTACAATGAGCGCATACAAACCAAAGAGATGCTGATAGGGCACAGCTCTTTGCACAAAAACCATGTTATAATGAAAAGGAGAAAAGAACTATGGTAAAGAATGTATTTAAAAAGTTAGGAAAGAAACAGAAGAACAACAAAGGTTTCTCTCTCGTAGAGCTTATTGTTGTAATCGCCATCATGGCAGTGCTTGTAGGTGTACTTGCTCCACAGTTTATCAAGTATGTTGAGAAGTCTAGACAGTCAACAGATATGCAGAGTGTACAGCAACTTAAGTCTTCGGTAGAAACTGATATTTCAGATAATGAGAATGTTACTTCTGTAACTATTGCAATTAGTGGCAAAAAAGCAACTACTACAATTACTGCAAGCTCAGGTACGGTCACACCATCTACTTCAAGTGCTGCATTAAAGTCTAGTGGATGGCCAACAATAACATATACATTAGATCCGGGAACAGGCGCGTGGTCAACAACTGACATACTAGCAAACATTACAAAT
>ENA-OQBT01000111-OQBT01000111.1-human-gut-metagenome-genome-assembly--contig:-NODE-111-length-55433-cov-4.409811_pt1 | contig 55433 bp, 61 predicted proteins | sample MGYA00242749_ERZ504557 | MGnify/ENA primary metagenome ERZ504557 (study PRJEB26092, sample SAMD00036243) | human gut metagenome | host: Homo sapiens | study: EMG produced TPA metagenomics assembly of...
GTGACCATTTCCGCTGTACCGGAGGCCGGCAAGGAGCGTCAGGAATATTCCATGCCCTCTATCAACCATGAAGCGGAACAGCACATCAAGCTCAGGAAGCGGAGTTTGGTGCAGACGGGAACAGAGTATTCCGGGATACAGAAGCAACCGCAGCCCCTACAATTCGGGAAATGTACGAGCAGTATAAGCCTGTGGTAACTGCCGCCATTTCCGAGGATGCCGCATACCGCAATGCCTGCGGTCATTCTGACCGTGAAAATGCTGTCATCGAGGGCAATGCTGCTGTGCGCCGTGCGGTCCTTGGTTCTAAGGATATGGAGCTGATCCGCCTTTATTCTGATATACCGGAGTTCCGCCAGCGTCTGCACCGGGAAGTGATCGACGAAACCTATCCAAAGCTCCATGAACTTCTGCGCCCTCTTTCTCAAGAAGATATTGATACTGCCCTTTGTGCATGGAACGGCAATATTGAGAGTAAACACGCTGTCGTCCGCTATATGAAAGACCATGCAAGAGAGAAAGATACCGCTGCATGGCTGGCTCAGGAATACGGCGGCAGTAACAGCAACAGCCTGTTCATTACTCGTGCCGGAAGCCCGGAGGAAATGCAGCTGCCCTGGCCGAAGGTACAGCGCAGGATTGCCCAGCTCATTCAGGAGGACCGGTTCTATACCGAAGAAGAACAGGACCGTTTTGACAATATCGACCCTATCGCCATCCGGGAAGCCCTGGAAGAAAGAGGGGTCGTCAACGGTCAGGTGGCAGACCCGGAAAAACTGGACAATGACCCGTTTATCCAGCGGGTGATGTCGGATGCAGAGCAGATCGCAGCTGCCGAGATAGAGCAGACTTCCGAAGTTTCCATTTCCGATGAGGAATATGATGCAGTTCGCCGCCCAACTCCGCAAAGAATCTCCTATGACCCTGCCGCCCCGGTCTATGCCGTGGGAGATACCGTGTATATCGAGGATGACGCCTATCAGATCACCGAGCTGCGGGATGACACCGTGCAGCTTCTGCCCACCGGTATGGTGTATCCCATCTACCGTGCAGAACACAAAGAACAGTTTGAACAGCTGCTTCGTGCAGATCGCCGCAATGCTTACTATACCGAGTTTCTTCCCGTTGACCCGAACAAAGCCGATCAGGACCTGCGGGATGTATTGGCTCATGGACTGATGGATGAAGCGGATAAAAAACAGGTTTCCACGCTGCTGCAATCCGGCAGGAGCAACAGCGAGATCGCCTACTGGCTGAGTAGAGCCTATCCCCATGAGATCGAGACTCTGAATCTGGAGACCGGCGATATTGCCGATTACCGTACCACGGCACAGGGCATGGAGCTGGAAGTCCTGGACGCAGAGGAAAAGCGTCTGGCTATGCTGTATTTCCGCTGGGATGAGGTTGCGCCTTTGCTGCGTGGGATGTATGCCCGTCAGCTGGATGGCTTTGGACAGGAACAGCCCCAACCGTCTGTCAAATCTCCGGCCTTCCATTCCGAGACCGTAGCCGTTTATCCGGGCGATAAAAACAATCTGCCCTATGATGTGGTGGTGGAACGGCTGCATATCGAGGAGCCGGAGCCGCCAGCCCCTGTGACAGAGCCGGAAAAAACCTTTGAGGAAGTGCTGGACGAACACCCAGTTTCCATTCGGGTCAATGGCCAGTGGCAGACCTTCCCCAATGCCAAAGCTGCCGAAGAAGCCTCCTATGAGGAATACAAGGCCAACCTGCGCCGCAATGCACAAAACTTCCGTATTACCGATGAGCATTTGGGCGAAGGTGGTCCGAAAGCCAAGTTCCAGGCCAATATCGAAGCAATCAAGCTGCTGAAATACCTGGAGGAAACCACCGGACAGGCAACGCCGGAACAGCAGGAGGTTCTTTCCCGCTATGTAGGTTGGGGCGGTCTTTCTGATGCCTTTGACCCGGAGAAACCGGCATGGCTTCCGAGTATGCCCAGCTGAAAGAGCTGCTGACCCCAGAGGAATATGCCGCCGCCAGAAGCTCCACCCTCAACGCCCATTACACCAGCCCTACGGTCATTCAGGCCATCTATGAAGCGGTGGGCCGTATGGGGTTTGAGACCGGAAATATTCTGGAGCCGTCTATGGGTGTGGGCAACTTCTTCGGGATGCTGCCGGAGGAAATGCGAAACAGCCGTCTGTACGGTGTGGAGCTGGACCCGGTTTCCGGGCGTATCGCAAAGCAGCTCTACCCCAAGGCGGACATCACAGTAGGCGGCTTTGAGACCACTGACCGCCGTGACTTCTTTGACCTTGCCATCGGCAATGTGCCTTTCGGTCAGTATCAGTCAACGACAAAGCCTACAACAAGCTGAATTTCAGTATTCACAACTACTTTTTCGCCAAGGCACTGGACCAGGTGCGTCCCGGCGGCGTGGTGGCTTTTGTAACCTCCCGCTATACTATGGACGCCAAGGACTCCACCGTGCGCCGCTATCTTGCCCAGCGTGCTGAACTGCTGGGAGCTATCCGTCTGCCCAATGATGCGTTCAAAAAGAACGCCGGTGCCGAGGTGGTATCGGACATCATCTTCCTCCAAAAGAGGGACCGACCGCTGGACATCGTGCCGGAATGGACGCAGACCGGACAGACGGAGGACGGGTTTGCCATCAACCGGTATTTTATCGACCACCCGGAAATGGTGCTGGGCCGACAGGAGCCGGTAAGCACTGCTCATGGTATGGATTACACCGTGAATCCCATTGAGGGGCTGGAGCTTTCCGACCAGCTGCATGATGCTGTGAAGTACATTCATGGCACCTATCAGGAGGCAGAGCTGCCGGAACTGGGCGAAGGCGAAGCATTGACATCTCTATTCCCGCCGACCCCGATGTGAAGAACTATTCCTATGCCATTGTTGACGGGCAGGTGTACTACCGGGAAAACAGCCGCATGGTGCGCCCTGACCTCAATGCCACTGCCGAAGCCCGTGTAAAAGGTCTGGTGGGACTGCGGGATTGTGTGCAGGAGCTGATCGACCTTCAGATGGACGCAGCGATTCCTGACAGCACCATTCGGGAAAAGCAGGCGGAACTGAACCAGCTCTATGACAGCTTTTCTGCCAGATACGGTCTCATCAATGACCGTGCAAACCGCCTGGCCTATGCAGACGATTCTTCCTATTATCTGCTCTGTGCGTTGGAAGTCATCGACGAGGACGGAAAGCTGGAGCGCAAGGCGGATATGTTTACCAAACGGACCATCAAGCCCCATCAGGCGGTGGCTGCCGTGGATACGGCAAGCGAAGCACTGGCGGTGTCCATCTCGGAAAAAGCCTGTGTGGATATGGCTATATGAGCCAGCTTACCGGAAAAACAAAAGAAGAACTGGCCGGAGAGCTGCAAGGCGTGATCTTCCGTGTACCGGGACAACTGGAGCAGGATGGCACTCCCCATTATGTGACTGCCGATGAATACCTTTCCGGCAATGTACGCCGCAAACTGCGTCAGGCGCAGCGTGCGGCACAGCAGGACCCTTCCTTTGCAGTCAATGTGGAAGCCCTTACCGCCGCCCAGCCCAAAGATCTGGATGCGTCGGAGATCGAGGTGCGTCTGGGCGCAACCTGGATTGACAAAGAGTACATCCAGCAGTTCATGTACGAGACCTTCAACACCCCGTTTTACCTCCAGCGCAGCATCGAGGTCAACTATTCCTCCTTTACCGCTGAATGGCAGATCAAGGGGAAATCTTCCGTATCCTACAACGATGTGGCAGCTTACACCACCTACGGGACCAGCCGCGCCAATGCCTACAAGATTTTGGAGGATTCCTTAAACCTGCGGGATGTCCGTATCTATGACACCATAGAGGACGCAGACGGAAAAGAGCGCCGTGTGCTGAATGCCAAGGAGACCACCCTGGCCGCTCAAAAACAGCAGGCCATCCGGGAAGCCTTTAAGGACTGGATCTGGAGAGACCCGGAGCGCCGTCAGACTTTGGTGCGCCAGTACAACGAAGAAATGAACTCCACCCGTCCCCGTGAGTATGATGGCAGCCATATCACTTTTGGCGGCATGAACCGGCCATTACTCTGCGGGAACACCAGAAAAGCGCCATCGCCCATGTGCTGTATGGCGGAAACACCCTGCTGGCACACGAGGTAGGCGCAGGCAAGACCTTTGAGATGGTGGCGGCTGCTATGGAAGCCAAACGCCTGGGGCTGTGCCAGAAATCTCTCTTTGTGGTGCCAAACCACCTGACCGAGCAGTGGGCGTCGGAGTTTCTTCGCCTCTATCCTTCTGCCAACATCTTAGTTACCACCAAAAAGGACTTTGAGACCCATAACCGCAAGAAGTTCTGCGCCCGTATCGCCACCGGGGACTATGACGCCATCATCATGGGACACAGCCAGTTTGAGCGTATCCCCATCAGCCGGGAGCGTCAGGAACGGCTTCTCTATGACCAGATCGACGAGATCACTGAGGGCATCGCAGAGGTGCAGGCCAGCGGCGGTGAGCGTTTCACGGTCAAGCAGCTGGAGCGTACCCGTAAGTCTCTGGAAGCAAGACTGGAAAAGCTGCAAGCCGAGGGGCGAAAAGACGATGTGGTAACTTTTGAGCAGCTGGGTGTGGACCGATTGTTCGTAGACGAGGCCCACAACTACAAGAACCTGTTTTTATACACCAAAATGCGGAATGTGGCAGGGTTATCCACATCGGATGCGCAGAAATCCTCCGATATGTTTGCCAAGTGCCGCTACATGGATGAGATCACTGGAAACCGTGGCGTGATCTTTGCCACCGGCACACCGGTCAGCAACTCCATGACCGAGCTTTACACCATGCAGCGTTATCTTCAGTATGAACGCCTGCAAGAACTGAACATGACCCACTTCGACTGCTGGGCTTCCCGATTTGGGGAGACTGTCACAGCATTGGAGCTGGCACCGGAAGGCACCGGCTACCGGGCAAGAACGAGATTCAGTAAGTTCTTTAATCTGCCGGAGCTGATGAACCTGTTCAAAGAAGTTGCGGACATCAAGACTGCCGACCAGCTGAATCTGCTACCCGGAAGTGGAATACCACAACATCGTGGCGCAGCCTACCGAACATCAGCAGGAAATGGTCAAGGCCCTTTCGGAGCGCGCATCGCTGGTACACAGCGGAACCGTTGACCCGTCCCAGGATAATATGCTTAAGATTACCTCGGATGGCCGCAAGCTGGGGCTGGACCAGAGGATCGTCAACCAGATGCTGCCGGACGAACCCGGAACAAAGGTCAATCAGTGTGTGGACAATATCATGCAGATCTGGCGGGACGGCGAAGCTGACAAGCTGACCCAGCTGGTGTTCTGCGACATTTCTACACCACAGGCAAAAGCTCCTGCAAGCAAGGCGGCGAAAACGCTGGATAATCCACTGCTTCACGCACTGGAAGGCGCTGTGCCTCTGCCGGAGCAGGAACCGGCCTTTACGGTATATGACGATATTCGTCAGAAACTCATTGCTCAGGGGATGCCTGCTGACCAGATCGCTTTTATCCATGAAGCAAACACCGAAGTGCGGAAGAAGGAGCTGTTCTCCAAAGTCCGTACCGGTCAGGTGCGTGTGCTTATGGGCAGCACCGCCAAGATGGGCGCAGGCACCAATGTGCAGGACCGTCTTGTGGCGCTGCATGACCTGGACTGCCCGTGGAGGCCGGGAGACCTTGCCCAGCGTAAGGCCGTATCGAGCGACAGGGCAACCAGAACCCTCTTGTCCATGTGTACCGCTATGTTACCGAGGGAACTTTCGATGCCTACCTGTGGCAAACCGTCGAAAACAAACAAAAATTCATCAGCCAGATTATGACTTCTAAATCGCCTGTGAGAAGCTGCGACGATGTGGATGAAACAGCGCTTTCCTTTGCCGAGATCAAGGCTCTGTGCGCCGGAGATCCCCGTATCAAAGAGCGTATGGATTTGGATGTGGAGGTATCCCGCCTGAAGCTGATGAAAGCCGACCACCAGAGCAAGCAGTACCGCTTGGAGGACCAGCTGCTCAAATACTTCCCGGAGGAGATTGAAAAGCATAAGGCTTTATCAAGGGCTTTGAATCTGACCTGGAGGTTTTGGCAGCTCACCAGCACCCGGAGGACGGCTTTGCCGGTATGGAGATCCGGGGCGACCTGCTGACCGATAAGGAGAACGCCGGTGCAGCCCTTTTGGACGCCTGCAAGGAGGTCAAAACCTCCGATCCGGTGCAGATCGGCAGCTACCGGGCTATGCCATGTCCGTGGAATTTTCCGCCTGGAAACAGGAATATGCGCTCCTGCTGAAAGGCCAGATGACCCACCGGGCAACCCTTGGTACAGACCCGCGCGGAAACCTTACCCGTATCGACAACGCACTGGCGCAGATGCCCCAGCGTCTGGAGGCGGCAAAGGCCCAGCTGGATAACCTCTATCAGCAGCAGGCTGCCGCAAAGGAGGAAGTCGGAAAGCCATTCCTTTATGAAGAAGAACTGAAAAGCAAAAACGCCCGTCTGGTGGAGCTGGATACCCTGCTCAACATCGACGGAAAGGGACCGGCACACGATGAAGCTGTCGTTGCCAAAAGCACACGGCCTTCGGTATTGGACCATCTGAAACGCCCGGTGCCGCCCCGCAGTACCGACAAGAAACCCAAACAGCATGAGGAGGTGCGATAACATGAATACCAACGATCTGAATACAGCCCTTTATGAAAAGATGGCTGCCGAGCAGGATAAGTACAGGGACTGGCTGAAAAGCCAGCCCCCGGAAGAAATCCTGAATCACACCTATGAGTACACCATCCGTGAGGACATCGTGATGGCGATGGAGGAACTGGAGCTGACAGATGCACAGGCACAGGCGCTTTTGGGATCTCCCTCTCCGCTGGCGGATGTGTACCGCTATTTTGAAAAGCTGGAGACCGGCTATATGGATGTAATAAGGGACAGCATTGAGAACCGTGCCGATGATGTATGCAGAGCCAAAAAGGAACTGCAAACAACGCCGGTCTATCTCCATTCTGCTGCCTATGCAAAAGAACATGGGGAGCTGGAGCAGTACCGTGCTTCCAACAATGTAAATCTTCAATGCAAGGAGGCTATTGAAGCGGCGGTGCGGAAACACTTCGACGGAATGTATCTCAGTCACGATGCGGCAAAGGGTGTGATCGAGACCTACGGCATGGAGCGTGTGTCTCTGGTTCTGGCTAACACCGTTCAGCTTCAGGACTGGGATGGGCGCTACTCCCGACGCAACAAAGAATGGGCTAAGACCATTCCCAACGAGAACCCCGAAACTGTCCGTTGTGGTTATGCCCTAAACAGCCATCCTGCTGTGCTGGATGGCTTTATTGATCTGGTGCGGGAAGAACAGCAGCGCAGCCGCACGCAGGGAGAAAAGACACAACCACCCCGTCCCTCTGTACGGGATAAGCTCAAGCAGGAACTGCCTTCCCATAAGCCTGCCGCCCCGAAGAAACGGGAGCCGGAGCGATAATTATGGCAAAGCGTAAGCGGGATGTTCCGGTTTTGTTTTGGGTGTCCGCAGAAGAACTGGAGCTGATCCATCAAAAGATGCAGCAATATGGGACAGAAAACCTGAGCGCCTATCTGCGGAAGATGGCTGTGGATGGATATGTGGTGCAGTTGGATTTACCGGAGCTGAAAGAACTGGTTTCCCTTATGCGATATTCCAGCAACAACTTAAATCAGCTGACCCGTAAAGTGCATGAGACCGGGCGGGTTTACGACGCTGATTTGGAGGATATATCCCAGCGGCAGGAGCAGTTATGGGAGGGCGTGAAGGAAATCCTTACCCAGCTTTCTAAACTTTCATAACAGGGATAGATGCTCCATTTGCGGAGGGAGGAACGGCGTTTCTTCGCCGCACCTCCCTCCGCTTTTTCTTTTTGCCGGTATCCTTGTCTTTTGCCTGTCCATACCGGATAATATGAAATAGAATAGAAGCAAAGGAGTGAAAACAGATGCTGACCTTTGAAAAAGTGTTAGAGATTTTTGCGGACTACCTGGCCGCAGATAAGACCATCGAAGTTTATATCAGCCGTCATGGATGTGTAAGGGTTGAGTTTGACCAGGACTTTCACTATTGTACCGGCGAGGTGTGCCATACTCCCAGGGAACTGTTTGACCTCTTATCCGATGATTACCGGACTTATCTGGAGATTGAACTGACCAAAGGCAGACGGGAACTGACGGAAGATGATATAAAAGAAGCGGATACCCTGTGCAAACGGTATCTGGACCGCTGGAAGGAGGAATTGGGATGAAGATTTTGAAATGCCTGCTGATGATCGTAACTGCACCGGTCATTTTGGTTCTGACACTTTTTGTTTGGCTCTGCACGGGGCTGATCTACATATCCGGTCTGGTGCTTGGTCTGCTCAGCACTGTGATTGCTCTGCTTGGCGTGGCTGTGCTGCTTACCTATTCCCCGAAGAATGGCGCGATTTTGCTGGTTATGGCATTTTTGATTAGCCTATGGGGCTGCCGCTGGCTGCGATCTGGTTATTGGGCAAGGTGCAGAGTTTGAAATTTGCGATCCAGGATAGGGTTTATGGATAAAAAATACGCAAAGCCACAAAATGCCAAACACCGTCTGTTAAATTTGGGAAGAGGAACTATATATCCACGACTTTACTTTTGAACTAATATCGCGTATAATATTAGTGCGAAAGGAAGTGATATGATGGGACAATTTGAACAGCTGGATCAGATGTTAACAGCACAAGAAGGAATGCTACGAACATCACAGGTCGTATCTTCTGGAATTTCAAAGCCGGTATTTTATGATTATGTGCGTTCACGAGATTTGGATAGAGTCGCACATGGGATTTATCTGGCCAAAGATTCCTGGGTGGATGCCATGTATCTGCTTCATTTGCGATTTGAACAAGCAGTATTTTCACATGAAACAGCTTTATTTTTTCACGATCTGACAGACCGTGAACCAATAGAATATACAGTTACGGTCAAAACTGGATGCAATCCAAGCAAAATGAAAGCAGAAGGCATTCAAGTTTTTACGATTAAAGCAGGCTTACATGATGTAGGACTTACAACAGCGAAAACTCCGTTCGGGCATACTGTGCCGGTTTATGATATGGAGCGGACGATCTGTGATTTGCTCAGAAGCCGCAGCAGAATTGAAATTCAGACCTTTCAGGGAGCGCTAAAATCTTATGCCCGTAGAAAAGATAAGAACCTGCGAGCTTTAATGCAATATGCTGGGATGTTCAAGGTGGAAAAAATTTTACGACAGTATTTGGAGGTACTTTTATGATAAAAACAGCAAGGCAGCTTAAAGATTTAATACGAAACCTTTCCAGAGAAAAATCCGCAGATGCTCAGATTTTAATGAGGAACTACATGATGGAGCGTTTTTTGGAGCGTATTTCTCTTTCTGAATATCGTGATAAGTTTATCTTGAAGGGTGGTATGTTGGTAGCAGCTATGGTTGGATTGGATGCTCGTTCTACGATGGATTTAGATGCAACAATAAAAGGAGCCAATGTCAATGTGGAGGATATTGAGAATCTAATTTCATCAATCGTAACTGTTCCGATTGATGATGGTGTTAAATTCCAGCTAAAAAGTATTTCGGAGATTATGGATGAAGCAGAGTATCCAGGTATTCGAGTCAGCATGAGTACAACATTCGATGGGGTAGTGACCCCTTTGAAAATTGATATTTCTACGGGAGATGCAATTACTCCAAGAGAGGTTCGGTATTCATTCAAACTTATGTTGGAAGATCGCTCCATTGATATTTGGGCTTATAATTTAGAAACTGTGCTGGCAGAAAAGCTGGAAACCATTATTACCAGAACCACAACCAATACCCGCATGAGAGATTTCTACGATATTTACATTTTAGAACAGCTGCATGGAACCACGCTGAACCCGAAAATTTTACATGATGCGCTTCTGGCAACTGCTCATAAACGGGGATCGGAGAAGTATCTTAACCAGGCTGAAGAAGTTTTTGACGAAGTGGAAAATGATTTAGTTATGCAAAAACTTTGGGAGGCATACTGTAAAAAGTTTTCTTATGCTTCTGATTTGGAATGGGATGTGATTATGAAAGCAATTCACAGGTTATATGTTCTTTGCGAGAAGGGCATCAGCGTATGAAAAAGCATGGACACTATTGTAAAATTTGTGGCGAATACAAAGCCAACGAAAAATTTTCAGGCAAAGGTCATGCAGCCCACATTTGTAAATCCTGTGCTTCGCTACCAGCAGAAAAGCAGGCTGAACTGATGACACTGAATCGTCTATTGAATCTTCCATGGGGGCTATCGAAAGAGCAGTTATCCTGGCTGAAAAATCGATTAAAGGATAGGAGCCTGATGTCCGTGCATTAGCACAAGAGCAATATGAAATGAGATTTCCACCAAAACATTTAGAAGATGATAAGTTCAAATTTTTCGATGAAGAAAGTTTTATAGAATAGTGAAAGCGATCTGCTACGGCAGGCCGTTTTCTTTTCGGAAAGGAGGTTCCTTCTATGGCAACCACAAGAATCATGCCGCTTCATGTCGGCAAGGGCCGCACAGAAAGTCGGGCGATCAGTGACATCATCGACTATGTGGCCAATCCCCAAAAAACAGATAACGGCAGGCTCATTACCGGCTATGCGTGTGACAGCAGGACTGCGGATGCAGAGTTCCTTCTGGCAAAGCGGCAGTACATTGCCGCTACCGGACGAGTGCGCGGTGCGGATGATGTGATTGCCTATCATGTGCGCCAGTCCTTCCGCCCCGGTGAGATCACACCGGAGGAAGCTAACCGGCTGGGTGTGGAATTTGCCAAGCGTTTTACCAAAGGCAATCATGCCTTTGTGGTCTGCACTCACATAGACAAGTCGCACATTCATAATCACATTATCTGGTCATCGGTCAGCTTAGAATATGACCGAAAGTTCCGAAACTTTTGGGGCAGCACCAAGGCAGTCCGACAGTTAAGTGACACCATCTGCGTCGAAAACGGACTGTCCATTGTAGAGAATCCGAAACCTCACGGAAAGAGCTATAACAAATGGCTGGGCGATCAGGCAAAGCCCTCTCACCGAGAGCTGCTGCGTGTGACGATTGACAACGCATTATCACAAAGTCCTACTGACTTTGAGGCGTTGCTGAAGCTGCTGCAAGAGTCCAGCTGTGAGGTATCAAAACGAGGAAAATCGTATCGTCTGAAGCTCTCCGGTTGGGAAAAAGCCGCCCGTATGGACAGCCTGGGCGAAGGATATGGATTGGAAGATTTGCAGGCGGTTCTCTCCGGGAAGAAAGCGCATACCCCACGAAAGAAAGTGGTCGCACAGGCAGAGCCGCCGAAGGTCAATCTGCTGGTGGATATTCAGGCAAAATTGCAGGCAGGAAAAGGTGCTGGCTATGCTCGATGGGCTAAGGTTTTCAATCTGAAACAAATGGCACAGACCATGAATTACCTGTCAGAGAATAACCTGTTGGAGTATGCGATTTTAGAAGAAAAGGCTGCGGCTGCACGGCACATCACAATGAGCTTTCGGCGCAGATCAAAGCGGCTGAAAAGCGCATGGCAGAGATTGCTGTTCTGCGTACTCACATCGTAAATTATGCCAAGACCCGTGAGGTCTATGTGGCATACCGCAAGGCCGGCTACTCTAAGAAATTCCGGGAAGAACATGAGGAAGAAATTCTGCTCCACCAGGCTGCTAAGAATGCCTTTGACGAGATGGGCATCAAGAAGCTGCCCAAGGTCAAAGAGTTGCAGACAGAGTATGCGAAATTGCTGGAAGAAAAGAAAAAGACCTATGCCGAGTACCGGCGTTCCCGTGAGGAAATGCGGGAGCTTTTAACGGCAAAGGCCAATGTGGATCGGGTGCTGAAAATGGAGGTAGAACAGGATGTTGAAAAAGAAAAAGACCACGGCCAGCGATAAGCTGGTCCTGGTCAAAAGCGTTCGCAGAACGCGCAGCCACAGAATGAAATTCTGTGTTCAAAGGGGCTTGGGGCGCTGCCCTCAACAAGCAAGCGGAGAGGAAAATCACGGAGGGATTTTGCGCTCTGCGGGTCGGTGTGTATTAACACCGGCATTGCTTGCCCCTTTTTACCCGGAAATGAAAGGAGCCAGTGAGGAAACAGTCAAATTTCACTCACCGGCTCAATTCGTTTCAAATTTCTCGGATAGTTCTGTTAGTTCTTTCGCGGTCTCCTGCGTATGGCGCAAGAGGGTTTCACGCATTTCTGATGGACAGCTGCAATAAAGCATCTTCATCTGATTGGCTCCCTCATCTTCTGGTGAAACATCTGGATTGATCAGAGTGTCCAGAGAGAGCGGTAGCACCTTTGCCAATGCCTTCAAAATCAAATAGGACGGGTTTATTTCCCCTTTTTCGATTTTGGCGATTTGCTTTACAGATACATGACTTAGATCCGCAAGTTCTTGTTGTGTCAGGTCTTTTTTCTTTCGGGCTTCCCGCATTTTTTGCCCCAAAGCGGTCAAATCATCAATCGGCATAATCATTCACCTCAAATATATTGTATCGTGCCGATTTGCGCAAAGGAATAACCTTATTATGCCTATTGACAGATATGATTATACTGATTTTATGAGAGGGAATAGGGAAAGTGCAGTTGTATCCTTGATGAGCTATGTTACAATGCTAATAGTAAGGAAAAATAAAAAATGTTTTTGATTTTTAGATTTAGGACATTTCTGTAACATTTTGTGTTTATCCTATCAGTATAGCTGAAAAATAAGGAAGGAAGTGAATGTCTTGAAGAAGATTCTAATTGTAGAGGACGATCAGCTTTTGAATCGGACCTTGGCATACAATCTGACCTCTGATGGATATGAGGTCATTTCTGTTTTTAATTTTGACAGCGCGGTAAGAAAGCTGCGCGAAAATGAATTTGATGTGGCACTGTTGGATATTAACCTCCCCGATGGCAGCGGACTGGATCTGTGTGAAGAAATCCGGAATCGCGGTCAGCATACCTATATCATCTTTATCACAGCCAATGATAAGGAGAGCGATATGCTCAAGGGATATGAAGTCGGCGGTGCGGATTATGTGACCAAACCATTTTCTGTGACGGTGCTTTGCAAAAAAGTGGCGGCGGTTTTTGCAAATCTGGAACTGCGGACACCCCGGCATGATCTGTTTGATGATGGCTTTCTGAAAATCGACTTCTCCGAACAAAGTGCGTCCCTTGCCGGAGAATCCCTGGACTTTACACCGAAGGAATACCGCACCCTGTTCCTGTTCGTAAAGAACCCCCGGATTATTCTGACCAAGCGGCAGATTTTAGAGAAGCTGTGGGACATTGATGGAGACTTTGTGGATGAGCATACGCTGACGACGATCATCAGCCGTATCCGCAAAAAAATCGAAACAGACGAGAGGAAATATATTAAGACAGCTTATGGAATGGGCTATCAGTGGATCGGCGGTGAGCCTCGATGAAGCTGCAAAATTTATCTGTCAGGGCATTTTTGAGAAAAATTGTGGCGGGGACTCTGCTCACTGCCGCTTTGCTGCTGTTGATTTTTTTTCTATTGACGAAAGATGTGCGTGTTGTCATCTGCGGCATTATTTTGACAGCTGCATTTTTCATTTGGGGCATGGTTTTTCTGCACTATTTTCAAAAGAAACTTTCTCTGTTCACCGATGGTTTGTGCCAGACCTTGGATCACATGATGGACAGTACAGACCGGCCCCAGGTAGACTATGAAGCGGAAACACTGCTGTCCCGGATCAGCCATCGTCTGGAACGACTCTATAATGTGATGCAGAAAACCAGACACATGGCAGAGGGAGAAAAGGAAGAACTGCAATCCCTGGTATCGGATATTTCCCACCAGACCAAAACCCCCATCGCAAATTTGAAGCTAATCAACGATACGATGCTGACAAGGCCATTGACAGAAGAAAAGCGCAAGGAGTTTTTGCAGGCCACAGGCACACAGCTGGATAAACTGGATTTTCTCATTCAGGGAATGGTGAAAACTTCCCGTCTGGAAACGGGTGTCATTACGCTGGAGAAACAAGATGCTGTGATCGGGGATACGCTGGTGAGCGCCATCAATGGTGTTTTGGCTCCGATGGAACAAAAAGAGATCAGCCTGTCGGTGGACTGCCCATCTGATTTGACAATATCCCATGACAGCCGCTGGACTTCCGAAGCATTGTTTAACATTCTGGATAATGCGGTAAAGTACACCTCTGCCGGTGGCAGCATCCAGGTAAGGGTACGGGATTGGGAAATGTATTTGAGGATAGATGTGACGGATACAGGCAGAGGCATCCCGGAACATTCTCAGGGCACGATCTTCAAACGCTTCTATCGGGATGAAGCGGTGCATGATATAGATGGGGTCGGAATCGGCTTATACCTTGCCCGTGAGATCATTACCATGCAGGGCGGCTATATTACCGTCGAGTCTAAAGTTGGGGAAGGATCAACTTTTTCCGTGTTCCTGCCCATAAAATAATTCTGAGGCAGTCTGTTTTGGCAGGCTGCCTTTTTTGAAAATTTTTAGAGGACAATGGATTTTAGGACAATTCTGCAACATTTGGGATTTATGCTGACAGCAACATCATGAAATTGGAGGTGGCCTTATGGAAATCACAAAGACATTACTCATCAATGCAGCTTGCTTGCTGATCCCGCCGGTCGTTGTTGTTTTGCTGCTCCGGCACTTCTTTCCAAGAAAGATTAGATGGTCGGCTGGTGTGGTGGCTCTGGTAGATCTGGTGATCTTCTGGACAGATATTTCTTATTATGAGAGCGTTTGGCTGACGCTGTTTTTTGTTGTAATTCAGTTAGCAATGGTTTTGCTTATATCTATCCGGATTTATAAAAAAGACACACGAAAATGAATTGTCCTAAAATTGAAGCAATTCACCCTAAAACTGTTGAGCCTTTGGGATATTTCTGCAACATTTGGGGGTTAGGATGACAGTGAAAGGAGTGGATGACTATGACATTACCATTTGAAAATGATACCCGCATCATTATAAATAAATTAGCAAAACGCAATGTATCTTCAAATCGTATTTTTTGCTTTTTTAATGTTTTGACCATTGCGCTAGCAATTAGTTTGATTGTGGGAATCTCCTTATTCCAACAAGGAAGCAAAATTAGTGAACAAAAGATTTTGAATCAAATGCAGCAAGTTACCATCGGGGGGCTTACAGCAGAACAGATAGAAGTTCTGAAAAAAGAACCTGATCTTGAAGATATTGTACCCTATAAGCATAGTGATAGTTTTCTGATGGATGGGATCAAATTTGAAGCGGTTTATATGCCGACTGGTTTTGGAATTATAAAATCCTATGAATTAGTCAGTGGAACCTGTCCAGAACAGTACAATGAAATTGTAATTGATAAAAATGTTCAATTAGAGCTGGGGTATCAGCTAAATATAGGAGATACCATCACTTTACCAACGGCGGGGAGTAAAACAGAGGATTTCATCATTACTGGTTTTACTGATAATGTGGAAACAGGAACATTTTACTTTTATGTCTCCCCAGCGTATGCAGAACAGGGTGTGTTATTATCTGATATTCCATATAGTGCCTTGATTCGTGTAAATGGTGCCACGGAAATGGGACTTATTGATTTTGAGAATACAGTATATCGTCTGGCTTTATCCCAAGACATAAGCAGGAACCAACTTTATTTTAATAGCAAATTCTGTTCCTCACTTATTAGTGGATCAGGAATGGGAGGTGTTCTTTTAGCTACTCTTTTTATTGCATTTTCAAGCGGAATTGTCATATACAGTGTGTTCTACCTTTCGGTATCAAATCAAGTGTCGCAGATTGGACAGCTCAAAACTATTGGCATGACAGAAAAACAGATTAAGCGGATGATTCGTAAAGAGGGGTATCGTTTCTGCCTGTTCGGAATACCTGCCGGTATTACAGTAGGTATCATATTTGCATATTTGTTAGAGCCGAATGGAATAACGATTATCAATGCCATAGCCACAAGTATTTTAGCAATAATATTAGGCATTATCATCGTACAAATTTCCGTATACAAGCCCGCACAAATAGCTTCAAATATTTCCCCTATTGAAGCAACAAAATATGTTGGAAACGATCCAGAACTAAAAGAAAGTAGAGTGTGCAACAGGAAAAATCATATTCGTCTCTCACCGTATTCTTTAGCCGTATTGAGCGAAAAGCAGAATCGAAAAAAACACAATCTGACGATTGCCTCGCTTGCAATCGGCGGGATTTTATTTATGGTTGGAGCCACTTTTATATCATCATGGAATCCAGATTCCTTTGCAAGAATGGGGAATTTGGAAGATGGAGAATATTATATTACGATTAACCACAATACATTAGTCAATCCCAAACCGTATGGTATTTCGGAGTATCAAGTTAATACGCCTTTTTCACAAGAACTCATGGAAGAATTGCAACAAATCCCGGAAGTTAAAGAGATTTATACTACGGAGAGAACCGCAGCCATTATTGAGTATCACGATGAACAATTAGAAATTCCCATTATTCCGATTACACCTGATAATCAGGAGGAAATTTTGAAAACGCTTCCTGTTGATTGGACATACGAAACATTGGTGAAACAAGACGCTATGGTTATATTAGGAACAAGCGTACAGAAAGAAGTCTATCATGCTTGCCCGTCAATAGGAGAAAAAGTGACATTACGATGGTTTGATGGAACTGAACACAGCATAGATGTTTTGATTGCCGGTACTTCCGAAAAAAGTATGAATGAGGCTTTTATCTTCCAAAAGAAACCATAGAAAAGTTGTGGGGCGATATGGATTTAACAGCTTCCTTAACTTTGTCCGTACCTGAATATGAAAAAGTGGGTAAATCAGTAGAAAGCAAATTAAATAAAATACTGTCCCGACACCCTGATTTGGTAATGGAAACCTTACAAGAGGTAAAAGCATCTTCGGCAAATACGATTCATAATACCAGCGTACAAGTTTATGGAGTATCTGCCTTTGTCATTATGTTTAGCATTTTTAATCTGACAAACACCTTGATTAGTCGTATCAGTACAAGGAGAAAAGAATTTGGAATATTGGAGTCTATCGGTATGACAAAAAAACAGATAAAGAAAATGCTGCTGCATGAAAGTGTCTTACTGATTATTCCATGCTTGATTATTACGGTTGTGGCAGGAACCTTGATGGGTTATTTGTTAGTACGGATATTGTCTGCGAATGGATTAACTTATTTTCAATATGCTCTTCCTTTTATTCCATTACTGATTTACGGTGTCTGCTTAATAATAACACCTATTATAATTTCTGCTATCTGTCTAAAAATTCAATGCAGAAATTCGTTGGTGGAACGGATCAAAATGGCAGACTGATTTTGAAATGTCCGAGCATTGTAACATTTCACCCCCTATTTTCAATGAAATTTTTGGCCACAGCAACATTTCGCGGATCTTTGGGTTTTACAATGACTTTATCAAAGGAGGTTGTGCCATGAACACGAGCAAAAAAATTTTAACGGTTACGGATTTGAAAAAATCTTATATCACAAAGGGAAATACCTATCCTGTTTTGCAGGGAATCAATATGGAGGTCAATCAAGGGGAGTTTATCGCTGTTATGGGGCCATCAGGCAGCGGAAAGACAACTTTGCTTAACATTATATCTGGTTTTCTTTCTGCTGATAGTGGTTCGGTTATGATTGGAGCCGAGAATATGCTGCACACAGACAAAAATAAGCAGGCGGAAATTCGTTCATCAATTTTGGGGTTTATATTTCAGGACTTTATGTTGATAAATGGACTGACAGTACGGGAAAATATTTATCTCCCACAAATCATAGGAAAAAAAGATAATGCGGAAATGGATCAAAAGACGCAAAATTTGCTTGATACATTTGGAATCGCGGAAATTGCTGAAAAATATCCTAACGAATTATCTGGCGGACAAAAGCAAAGAGTTGCAGTTGCGAGAGCTTTGTCAAATACACCTTTGCTTATTTTAGCAGATGAACCAACGGGAAATCTGGATTCTAAATCAAGTGCTGCGGTAATTGAATCATTTTTGCTGGCAAAGGAAAAGATGAACGCTACAATTTTAATGGTAACACATGACGCCATCGCTGCGTCTTACGCTGACCGCGTGGTAGCACTATCAGATGGTAAGATCGTAAAAGAATTGTTGCGTACTGTGGAACCACGCCAGTTTATGAATGAAATTTTAGATTTTCTGAAAGTGGTGGAGGTGAGCAGATGACTTTGAATGAAATAGCCAAAAAGCTGATCCGGCAAAATAAGGGGCGCTATCTGATATTAAGCCTCTCCATCTGCTTTGCAATCCTTATGACAGGGGCTTATGGAGTTTTGCTGTTCAGCCCTGCAATCACAGATGTACTTATGACAGACGGTTCCACTTATTTGATTGCACTTGGTATGTATGGGATCACAGTACTTGGCATTGTTGTATTTCTTTTTTACGCAAATTCCATTTTTATGAAATTCCAAATGGGTGAAATAGGAATCTTTCTTTCCCTTGGTATGCCACCGAAAGCAGTCACTAAAATGCACAATAAACAGTTTGATCTTGTTTTCACCTTTAGTGGTGTGATAGGAGTTGTCCTATCCATTCCGTTTGCATTTGCTGTATGGTCTTTTTTAACACTGTTTCTCTCCTATACAGACCATACTTTTACGATTGGATGGCAGGGAATTTTTATTGCCATACTGATTTGGATTTCCGCATGGGGGATTTTGCGGTTGAAAAATACAATCTCCTTATCAAAGGCAGATGTGATTAAAATTCTCCATTCTTCCTCTGAAAATGAAGAAGTAAAAGGCGCAAAACCGATACTTGGATTGTTGGGATTGTTTGCAATTCCTATGGGCGTGATTTTGTTTAACATAACCGCTGTAATAGATGGACTAAAAACTATCTCAATGCTTTTTCTGGTAATCAGCTTGATAGGGGGTTACTTATTGACAGCGCAGATTACAACGATTGGAACACTGGTAAAACGCTTTTTTCCAAAAGCATACAGAAAAAATATCCTTTTTTATAATCTGGTGCGGCAGAAAGGAAATCAATATACCTTATCCTTATTTGTTTCTTCTTTACTAATCGCACTGACTGTTTTTTTCAATCTGCTTTAACGGGAGTAGTTTTCTGGAGCTTCATTATCAAGTAAAAGAAGATCCCTATGATTATGCATCTTGACGACAGGTGAACAGCAAAAAGATTTGGATGAAAGTACCATCGTTTGATGGCGGAAGAACATAATATATCCACTTCTGACTGGCATAGTCTGGATATGCTTCTGATTGGCAGGGAACATCAATATCAGGAAAAAGAAAAAAATGAATGGGGGCCGGAATTTGTTATATCTCAATCCAGCTTTGAAGATTTGACTGGGCAAACTTTGTCCTTGCCTGAAAACGGGTTCGGGTATTTTGAAGATTCGGATAATGCTACATTTCAGACATTTTCAAATGAACAGGGAAATTTTTATAACCCGTCTGTTCATAAAGAATTTCATCTGACTAAGACATCTCTGATTTCAGAGGAAAATATCGTCAACAATTCCACCCAGATCAGCTATTTTTTGATTTTGAATGATAAGACATTTCAAGAATTGAAAAATAGTCTGGGGCCGGATTACCAGTTTCGGTACTATCTCTTTAATGGAGATCACCCGGAAAACAGCAAAGCATTTCAAGATGAACTGTTAGGAAAAATCGTTACATTAAACAACGGAGAAATTTTTGACAGTTATCAAGAGGCTGCTGTTCAGGATAAGATCAGCGGGTATTCAGATGTGATTATTCTATGCGGGAAATGAGCTTTATGCAGCAAGGCAATGGGATTTTTACCCTTATGCAAAGGCTACCCAGCTTGATATACTTCTGGAATCGGGTTCTGTCTATTTGCTTTTGATTTTCTTTATTGCAATTATAGCATTTGTTTCAGCTCAATGATTATGTGCCTGAAAATTGCAGGAACAATCCTGCAAGATCAGGAGAGTTACCAGCGGGCAGTATATTTAGGGTTGAAAGAACGGGATTTGAAAAAAATGATTCGGAAGCAGATTGCGCTAATCTATTTTTTCCCTACCTTTTGCGGAAGTATTACGGCCATATTTATGATTAACCGCTTTATGGCTGTATCCTCGGTAACACACATATCAGCAATTACGGTATTAGCCGTGTTGTTATCAGTGGTGGTAGTGATTATTCAGATAATTGCTTTTGGAGTGCTTCAGCGGAGAATGACAGCAGTTGCTACGAAAGCAGTTTACGAGAAAAATTATTAGATTGAATTGTCCTAAAATTGAAGCAATTCACCATAGATTTTCATACCCTTTAGGACAATTCTGCAACATTTGCCCTTTACCCTATACTCAACAAATATAAGAAAGGCAGGTAACTGTTATGAAAATTTTGCAGACAACTGATCTTAAAAAATACTACGGCACAGAGCCGAACATTACCCGCGCCCTGGATGGCGTGAACTTCTCTGTGGAGGAGGGCGAATTTGTGGCGGTGGTCGGCACTTCCGGCTCCGGTAAGTCCACCCTGCTTCACATGATGGGCGGTCTGGACACACCCACCTCCGGCAGCGTGATGGTGCGGGATAAGGAGCTGGCGAAGATGAACGATGAGCAGCTTACTATCTTCCGCCGCCGCAATATCGGCTTTATTTTCCAGAACTACAATCTGGTGCCGATCCTAAATGTCCATGAGAACATCGTCCTGCCGGTGGAGCTGGATGGGGATACGGTGGATCAGAAATTCATGGCGGATGTGGTGTCCATGCTGGGACTGGAGGATAAGCTGAAGAATATGCCAAACAACCTCTCCGGTGGCCAGCAGCAGCGTGTGGCTATCGCCCGCGCTCTGGTGTCAAAGCCCGCTATCGTCCTTGCCGATGAACCCACCGGAAACCTGGACAGCAGGACCAGCGCCGATGTGCTGGGGCTTTTGCAGAGAACAAGCCGTGAATTTAACCAGACGCTGGTAATGATCACACATAATGATGCCATTGCCCAGCTTGCAGACCGTATCGTGCGGATTGAGGATGGCAAAATCGTTGGATAAAGGAGGTGGCAGACATGACATTGCCTTTTGAAAATGATACAGGGCCGGTCATTAAAAAATTGGCGTCACGAAGTATTCAGACAGATAAGCGGCGCAACCTGTTTGTGATCGTAACGATTGCTCTGGCGGCAGCTTTGATGGCAGCGATTTTTTGTGCGGGAGCGGGAAGTGACAGAAAACTGGAGGCGGACATTCGGGGACAGTATCAGGCGGTTGTGGTGAATTGTGACCGTGATACGATTGAAAGACTGAAAGACTGCCCGGAAGTGGAACGCTGGGGCCTTTCCCAGAATTACGGTTCTGCCCGCTATGGTGACAGCGTTCTGACTGTGGAGTATGCGGATGCCAACTGGATGAAATTGGGTAAGAAGCCTTCCTTTACTGGGACACTTCCGCAGGCTGCCAATGAAATTCTGGTAGAACGGGCATTTCTTGACTATTTTGAAATCCCCGCAGAAGTAGGGCAGACCATAGAAGTGAATCTTGGAAACGGAAAGCAGACCTATACCGTCAGCGGTATCATGGATGTGGAGAATGACTCCCGTATGTTCCAGCTTTATGTATCTGAAGCATTTGTGGAGGAGATGGCGCAGGGAGAGCCGCTGTTTGAATTTCGGCTTCGTTATACTGGTGCTGATAGTATGGAGCTGGAGCAGCTCAAGGCGGATATTGCAGCATTCCTTTCTGCCAACGATGTCTCAGAGGATCAGATTTTTTACAGTTCCAACTATTTCGATATGCAGGGCTTTAAGTCCGGCGTGATGAAATATTACATTCCCGTGGCAATCCTTTTGCTGGTTGCCTGTGCCGTGGTCATTTACAGTATCTTTTTCATTTCCGTAAAGGGCAAAATGCGGGAATATGGACGCCTGAAAGTGATTGGCACAACACCAAAACAGATCCGGCGGATCGTGCGGCGGGAGGGATTGCTGTTATCTCTTTGCGGTATCCCGCTGGGGCTTTTGGTTGGAGGGGCCATCGGGTTTGCCATTTTCCCGGCACATTGGAGCTGGATGGGCAATCTGCCTTATCTGGCTGCGACCGCAGCAGCCTGCGCCCTGACGGTATTTCTGTCCATTCATGCGCCTGTCCGCATGGCGGCGAGGGTATCCCCAATCGAAGCGGTCCGCTCCAGTGGTTATGAAACGGCAACAGACCGCAAAGATCAGAAAAACCACCGCATTACGCCGTTCTCCATGGCACAGATGAACTTTAGGCGGAGCAGGAAAAAGACGGTCATCACTCTGGTATCTCTGGGATTGACGGGTGTGTTTCTGGTAACAGCCGCTACGGTACTCAACTCCATCAGTCCCGAAAAGATGGCGATAGAGCATGGGAGATCACTGTAACTATGAGGTCAGCTGGATGGATTCGGGAGGCGCGGAAGGATTGCCTGCCATCGCGCGGGAAAATCCATTGACAGAAGAACTTCGTCAGGGGCTTCTTGCCATAGATGGTGTGGAATCTATCACAAGCCATGAAGTAACATCCGCAACGGTGAAATTCCCCCAGGAAAGTGTTGCATTAAAGTTTCCTGTATTTGACAGAGAGCAGATGGAACAGTGGCTGCCGGAGGAAAATCTGGAACAGGGCAGCGCAGATTATGAGGAGCTTGCCGCAAACAACGGTGTGGTCGTGACTGATTCGGAAGATCATCTTTTAAGTATGTTTTATGGCTATACGCCTGCTGTCGGGGATGTGCTGACCTTTGAATCCATGGACGGTAAGACCATAGAAGTAACGGTCATGGGGATTGCGAAACCGTCAGTGACATCGGGCACCGGCGCATGGGGCCTGTTTACCCTTACAGAAGAACTGGCCGATCAGCTCTACCCGGACATTGAGAACAGAGAGGCTGTTTGGAATGTCCATACATCGGAGGACTCGGATGCGCTCAGGCGTCTATTTTCAGCCTGCTGGAAAATCCGGTGCTGACGGTCTTTTCCAGAGCAGACCATGCGGCATCCCTGGAATCGCAGCTAAAGATGATGACCCGCGGTGTTTATCTGCTGCTGGCGTTCCTGTTTGTGTTCTCCATGGTAAATCTGGTCAACACCCTGATGACCAATCTGCTGGCAAGGCAGCAGGAGCTTGGGATTTTGCAGTCTGTGGGAATGACCGGAAAGCAGGTTTCCCGTATGCTGATTGCAGAATGCCTGTGGTACGCAGGGGTTACGGTATTTTTGTCAGTTGGCATTGGCGGAATCCTGGGCTGGATTTTTGACTATGTGATCAGTAGCTTTAATATTTTTGGGGAACTGTCCTATCAATTCCCTTTGATGGAAACGGTTGTTTTTGTTCTGGCACTTTTGGTCGTGACCGGAATCTTCTCTGTGGTTGCTGTCCGTTACTCTAAACGGCTTTCTCTTGTAGAGCGGATCAAGACCATGGACTAACCAGAGGCGGCGGCTTCCGATGTGAAGTCGCCGCTTTGCTGACAGCAGAAATATAAGACTTAAAGGAGATGATCAAAATGACAGTACCATTTGAGAATGATACAGGAAATATTGTCAGGAAACTGGCAAGAAAAAGTTTGAAAAGTGAGAAACGTCGGAATCTCATGGTGGTGATCGCCGTTGCGCTGGCATCCTGTCTGATCTGTTTTTCGATTGTGATGGCTTTGTCTACCCGGCAGATAGAGAAAAATCATGTGGAGGATACCTATGAGGCGGTCTACACGAAAATTACCGAGGAAGATGTGTCCTCCCTGAAGGGGCTGGATGACTTCTCGAGGTAGGAGAGTATTATATGCTGGCTGTGGAACCTGCGGAGCAGGGATACAATGCTCCTATATTTATTGTGATGAGGAAACGATGTATATTGCCCGTGACCAGATGAAGCTTTTGGAAGGCCGCCTGCCACAAAAAGAGGATGAAGTGGTGGTGAGCCGTTATTTCCTTTCCAATTACGGTGCAGACGCCGGGATTGGTGAAAAGGTTATGTTAAGCAGCGAGAGCTTTCACGGAGAATACACGGTGACTGGCATTATGGAAGGCTATAAGGAAAAAGAGGTAAATGGCACATCCATCCTTCTTTCCAAAGAAGCCTGAAGGATGGAGCGGCTACGACCCCGCTGATTATCGTGCTATGTGCATTTTAAGAATGAGCAGCAGATGGATGAAACAGAATTGACTGCCCGTAGCCGGGAGATTGCCAAGGAATATCAGCTGGAAATGCCGGTCATGAACCTCAGCTATATGAAATTCTATAAGCAGCCGGTGAATGTCAGTATGCTTGCGCTGGTTGCCGGAATCGCAGTCCTGGTCATCATCGGAGGGTATGTTGTGATACAAAGTATCTTCCGAATCTCGATCAATGACAAAATTCAAAGCTATGGACAGCTGCGGACCATCGGCACAACGCCAAAACAGATCCGCCGTATTGTCAAAAAAGAAGGCCGTTTCTTAGGATGGGCTGGCATTGGTATCGGTATTTTGCTGGGATGTGCAGCCGGGTTTGCGCTGTTTCCCCGTGGGTTTAATCTGCTATTTTATGTAGCCGCGATTGTTTTGACTGCACTGCTTGGCTGGTTTATGGTATCCATTGCGATCCGCAGACCGGTAAAGATTGCCGCCGGTATCTCCCCGATTGAAGCAGTCCGCTTTACCGGCAGTCAGAGCGGAAAGGCCCACACACATAAGAAGAATATGCGCTTAAATCCTCTCTCCATGGGAATTGCAAATTTCAGGCGTGACCGCAAAAAGACCATCAGCATCGTGGCTTCCCTGAGCCTGGGCGGCGTGATCCTTTTGGTAACGGCATCGGTTCTTTTGGTCCGTTCGCCGGAGCGGATCGCAAGACAGTTTTTCCCGGATGGGGATTATAAAATCTATATCCACTCCGAAAAATCAGAATATGAGGTGATGTCGGAAGGAAATCCGTTGAATGAAACGCTTCGGCAGGAGGTGTTGGCCGTAGACGGCGTAACAGATGTGATAGAAAATCGTCAGGCGGTTCATGTGCGGTTTGAAAATGAGGAAAGCTCCTCTGGAGGAATGTGCGATCTGTTGAGTGACCGAAACAGGGATCAAATGGAAGCGGCACTTGTGTCGGGAAATTTGCCTCAAGATTCCCATAGCATTGCACTGGATATGGATTATGCAGAAGATATGATCGGTGTAGATGTGGGGTCAGTTATCAAACTTACCATAGGGAATCAAGAGATTCCTGTCACTGTTTCCGGTCTGCTCATAAACGATGGGCTTAAAAATGGTCATGGTCCTCTGGCATGGGACAGCACCTGCATGGTTGCAACCAAAGAGCTATTTCAGGAAGCAATGCCAAAGATCAACTGTTTTGATTATTCCTGGAGCATTGTCAGCGATCCCAAAAAGGCGGAGCAGATTGAAAACAGTCTGAGTGCGATCATTTCTTCCAATCCGGATCTTGACTTGGATACCATTGGGATACATAAGGATTATGAGGAAATGGAAAACCGGGTCGTTTTTGGAGGGTTTCAGGCGCTGTCCTGGCTGGTATTCCTCTTTGGCGTGGTCAATCTCATCAACACAACCCTCTCCAATCAGATGTCCAGAAAGAGGGAAAACAGCGTCTTTCGTGCCATCGGTCTGACCAGAAAACAGCTCTGTCAAATGACCATCTATGAGGGAATTTGCTATGCGTTTTCTGCTGCGTTGGCAACCCTGGCAGTCGGCTCCCGATTGCAATAATAGCTGCCCGAAAATTCAGCGAAATGACTTTTCATGTAGCAATGCCCTATTCCTTCCCCTTCCTGCAAATGGGGCTGTTCGTTCTGGTGCTGTTTGGCCTGGAGGTGATTCTGTCCTTCTGGACAATGCGCAGACAGAAAAATCAATCGCTGGTGGAAGAAATGCGAGCGATGGAATAAGCATATAGGATCGGCGGGGCGGCAGTGCGCTGCCCCGCTTTTTCTATTATCATTTTAATAAATTAAAATCAGGGGTGGATATATGAAAAAGATACTGTTGATTGACGATAGTGATACCTATATATGGAATCTGAGAAAGTATTTACAGCGCCGGGGCTACCCAGTAAAAACGCTTCTACACTGGAAGAAGCGAGGGCCGTCATCCAAGAGGAAATGCCGCTGGTGGTCTGCTGTGATCTCGACCTGCCGGACGGTTCCGGCATGGACTTTCTGGACGAGGTGCGGATCACAGATAAGAATCTGCCTTTTATTCTGGCGTCCTGCCATGACAAGGACGACTACGAACAGGAGGCCATGCGCCGGGGCGCGACGCTGTGCATGGACAAAATGAAAGGTTCGCTGCTGCAAGATAAGCTGGTGGAATACGCCTACCGGCAGTTGTCCGGCGAAAAGGCCCCGACTTTTCACAAGCTGCTCTTTGTCCATGCGGAAGATACCAGTGCCGGAGTGCTGCGGGCGGCTATGCTGCAAAAGGGCTTTGACCTGATTCTGGTTTCCTCGATTGGGGAGGCCAAGCGCCGGATTTTGAGGATAAGGAAATTGAACTGATCCTGTGCGATCTGGAACTGCCGGACGGCACAGCAATGGAGCTGTTTCATACGCTGCGGCGGGTGGCTGGGATGTTCCAAGTGAAGAATCCCCCTGTCCGGCTTCTGCCGTTCTTTATCCTCACCGAGAACAACGACCTTGCCATGGAATATGAATACCGGCATGAGGGCGTGAACGACTATATCACCGCCCCGGTCAATATCCCGGAGCTGATCCGGCGGGTACTGTTCTTTGTGGAATGAAGCTTTTTTATTCGGCGGCTTTGTTAAGCAAGGCCGCCATTTTTAATTCATTTATCTTCAATGTTTGTTCTGAATATCGTATAATGTAGGGGAACGGCTGTGGTTTCATAGAGTGGTGAGGTGTTTATATTATGAATGAACGAGAAAAAACAATCCGATTATGGTTTGATATGTGGCTCAATCAGCAGGATATGGGGATTGATGATATTTTTACAGAAGATGTGATCTATACAGAAAGCTGGAGTCCCCAGTATAACAACCGAAAAACAGTAAAGCATTGGTTTCAGGAATGGAATACCCGTGGCAAGGTGGTTATTTGGGAAATCAAGCAATTTTTTCATAAGGGGGATCAAACGGTTGTAGAGTGGTATTTCAAAAATGAAATGAATAATGGGGATATAGAGGAATTTGATGGAATCTCGCTGGTTGAGTGGACAGAGGATAATAAAATAAAGGCATTAAAAGAATTTGGGTGTAATCGCAATACCTATAATCCATACCAGGAAGGCGATACCCCTCAATTCAAAGCAGAAAAAGCGAATTGGTTTTGATGGAGTGCCTATAATGTTAGCGGCTGTGGTTTCATAGAAAGTTGAGGGATTTTTGAGATTTTTGATATATCATATAAAGAATGGAGGTGCATGATTTTGAATCCTAAATTACTGGTCGTTGATGATGAACGCGGTATTGTTGATATGATACAGAGTTATTTTCAAACACGATATGATATTCTGACCGCTTATAGCGGCCAAGAAGCACTCAAAAAAGTAGCCTGCAAACCAGATTTAATTTTATTAGACATCAATATGCCTGGAATGGATGGTCTGACTGTATGCCAGAAGATACGGGAACACATAGCCTGTCCCATTCTTTTTTTGACTGCTCGTATTGAATCCAGCGATAAGATTATTGGATTTCAGGCTGGGGCGGATGATTATATCGTCAAGCCCTTTGATTTGGATGAATTGGGGGCGCGTATTGCTGCACATTTGCGCCGTGAGCAGCGACGCCAAAATAATTCGGCAGTACGCTTCTTTGGTGAATTGATACTGGACTATTCCGCCCGAACAGTTACAATCAATAATCAGAACATCCCGCTATCTAAGAGGGAGTTTGAGATTGTAGAACTTTTATCCCTCAATGCAGGACAGGTTTTTGATCGTGAGCGGATTTATGAGCGTGTGTGGGGATTAGATGGGGACGGAAACAGCGATACAATTATGGAGCATATCCGGAAAATACGCGCTAAATTTGCAGCACATACATTGCACAATTACATTGAAACAGTTTGGGGGTGTGGGTATCGGTGGAACGCCTAAAAAATATGGGACTAAAGAAATCTTTCCTGTTATTATCCCTCTCCTGTTTAGCGGTGGCATTTCTCCTGCTTGGTGCGGTTATCTTTCTTTGCCGTGGCATTGAAAGCTATTATCCTTTAGGCGGTGTAGAAATCCTATCGGATGGTTCAATCGTACCCCTGCCATCTCCTACGGCGTCACAACAGCGCATTTTGGCTATCCTAAATATTGTGCAGACGCTTTCCTGTATTCTTTTCCCGGTAGGTGGATTGATTGTTTCAGTCTTTCTTTTTTATTATCTCAAATTGAAGTGGCCTATTTCCTGCCTGCAAAATGGCATTATGCGGATTCAGAATAATGATCTGGATTTTTCGCTACCGATTTTGTCTAACGATGAAATGGGACAGCTATGTGCTGCCTTTGAAGAAATGCGGAGTGAACTTTTGAAATCGAATCGGCTGTTGTGGCAACAGGCCGAGGAACGCAAACGGCTCAATGCCGCATTTTCCCATGATCTGCGTAACCCGATTACGGTCTTAAAAGGAAGTGTAAAACTTTTGCGGCAAGGTATTCAGGATGAACAGACCATAGACCGGCTGGAAAGTTACACTTTACGGATCGAGCAGTATGTAGAAGCTATGAGCAGTGTTCAAAAATTGGAACAACTCTCTGTTAAGCCAAAAGAAATCAGACTATCAGTTTTACAGAGTGAATTGCAGGAAACAGCACGGTTGTTAGCACTATCCAAAAAAGTTTCTGTTTTAGTACCATCAGATGGAACAGTTTGTATAGATCACGGGCTATTTCTTACCGTAGCGGAAAATCTGATTGGAAATGCAGCGCGATTTGCAGAAAAAGCAATCTCTATTCAAATAACGCTGCAAAATGATTCTTTGGTCTTGAAAGTAGAGGATGACGGTGCGGGGTATCCGCTGTCTCTCGTGCAGAATGGGCCAAATCCCTTTGAAACGACAAGTAGCAATTCCTCACATTTCGGAATGGGACTTTACAGCAGCAGAATTTTATGTGAAAAACATGGTGGACGATTGATTTTGGGAAATCAGGCCGGGGGCGGTGCATCCGCAACTGCCATTTTTCATTTCGTGTAATCCTTGAGCGATTTTTGAGATTTATCATTTACACTCTCCTTATACCACAAATAAGGAGAGTGTTTTTTATGAATATTGAGGCAAAGAATTTATCAAAGATTTATGGTGATGGTGAAAACCGAGTGGTGGCTTTGGATCATGCGAATCTCGAAATTGTATCCAGCGATTTTATTTCTATTATGGGACCATCTGGAAGCGGAAAAAGTACCCTGCTTCATTTGCTTTCCGGCTTGGATAAGCCATCTTCCGGTTCGCTGACCTACGATGGTAAAGATATTTACAGTTACAGCGATAAGGAGTTGTCGGCATTCCGCCGGAAACGGATCGGATTTATTTTTCAACAATTTAATCTGCTTCCGGTTCTGACGGCGAAAGAAAATATTATCATGCCTCTTTTGCTGGATAAACAAAAACCGGATGAAGCATACCTGAAGCAGCTTACAGAACTGCTTGGCATTCAGGGGCGCTTGGAACATCTGCCCCATGAGTTATCCGGTGGCCAGCAGCAGCGTGTAGCCATTGCCCGCGCTTTGATTGCAAAACCAGATGTGATTTTTGCTGATGAGCCTACGGGAAATCTGGACAGCAAAAGCGGCGGCGAAGTCATGGAACTGCTTCAAAATGTATGGAAAAAGATGGGTAAAGCTCTCGTTGTCATTACCCATGACAGCCGTATTGCGCGAATGGCAGACCGCCAGTTTCAGATCGTAGATGGTTTGCTTGCGGAGGTGACAGCGAAATGAAATCTTATCGTACATTAGCATTAAAAGAACTGCTATCCCAAAAAGTCACTTCTATTCTTATTTTGATTGCCGTTGTGCTGTCTACTATGATGACAACTATTGTGGGACAATCCATTGGCGTACTTAGTGCAATGCGGGAACAGCAGGCCATCGCTGTCGGAGGAAACCGATATGCCACTTTTTTGCAGATGAATGCAGAGCAGCTTCATGCACTGGAACAGGATGAGCGTCTTTCCTATGTAGGCAAATCTATTTATATGGGAAGTTTAGAACTCTCCCCATCTCTTACCCTTGGTTTGATGGAGTATTTGGATGATACTGCCACTATCTACCCATCAAGTACCAGTATAGAGGAAGGTCGCCTGCCGGAAGCCTCGATGGAAATAGCGCTTTCTGAAGATATTCTGAAATACCTTGGCTTTGAGGGTGATATTGGAGATAAGATTACACTTTCACTGCAAAAAAATCTTCGCCACAACATTGCGGACAGCTATTCCTACACAGCGGAATTTGTCCTTACAGGGATATTGAAAAATAACTACTTAGGATATACAAGCGGCACTGTTACGGGAGTTGTAGGAGAAGGAACTGCCGAACAACTTTTGCCAGAATCTTATGTTTATTACAATGTAGATATTCGGACTGCCGATAAAAAGAGTTTTCAAGCAGTCGTCAATGACATCAACATGGAATTGAACATCCATGAGCTTGATACCAGCTACAATATTGTATATTTGAACGCTTTGGGAATTTCCTATACTGCAAATTCCGAGGATGCCAATGATAAGGGATTCTCTTTTATGACAGTCGCAGGGATATTAGTGGGCAGTTTAATTTTGCTGGCTGCTGGCCTTGTGATTTACAACATTCTGAAAATATCTGTCTCAAAACGAATAAAGGGATATGGAACACTTCGGGCTATTGGAAGCGAAAAAGGACAACTTTATCAGATCATTGTAATTGAAGTAACCCTATTGTGTCTGATTGGGATTCCTATTGGTATGCTTCTTGGCTTTTTGAGTGCCAGAGGGATTTTAGAGACAGCTACCGGCCTGGTTTCTCCTGAATTGTTCTTGGTTCAGGATTCTTCCGAATTGAAAACCCTAATAGCAGAAAACAGTTCTTTGAATGGAACCTTACTGATATTAAGCGAGCAATCACTTTGGCGTTTGCGTTGTTTGCAGCATTACCAGCAGCCAGATCAGCCGCAAGGGTATCTCCCATTATGGCGATGTCTGGAACAAATCTAAAAATTCGGCGCAGAAAGCGTAAAACAAAGAAAATCCATAATTTTGAAGCATATTATGCCCGCCTGAACTTAAAGAGAAATAAAGGCCGTACTGCAATTACAATTTTGTCCCTTGTTATGAGTATCACGGTTTTTATTGCCCTGCAAGGGTTTTCCTCTCTCCTGAACGCTGCAAGCGCCCTGCAAGATAACCATGTAGGAGATTATCAGATCACAAATGAAAGTATTGGATTTACCACAGATGATCTGAACACTTTGCGGAAAAATGAAGCTGTGCAAAGTGTAGCCGCCATACAATTTTCGCTTTACGAACAAAATGAAAATGGGCTGCTCGATGAAATCAGTCTTGAATTTCAACTGAAACCCGGCGAAACTTTTCAGGTTGTCGGATTGAACGATGAATATTGGGATTATTTTATGGGGGATCAATTACCAGAAGAACAGCTTGGACAACTGAAATCAGGGAACGCCTGTATAGTAAGGAATCCTATTCCCATGAGCTACGGCGAAGATGTTCTTGAATTTACAAATATAGAGGCCGGAGAAAACATCTGTGTTGCGGGAATGGAGCTGAATGTTTTGAAAACCTTGGATGGCTATGACGGTTATCTTGGTATTGGAAATGGCGGTTTCACAAATGGTGTTCAAGTGATCGTTGATGATGCTATCTATGAACGCCTGACGGGAAAAGATACCTATTCAGAGTTTTTGCCTACACTGAACGAGGGTGCTGACAGGGAAAACTTTGATACATTTATCGAGGCGTTTTGTAACAGAATACCGGGGACAACATTCTTGTCATATGAAGAAACCGACCAGCAACTAAAAGAGAGTTTTGCACAGATTCAAATGCTGGCATGGGGACTGATTCTTTTTGTTGGCCTAATCGGCATTCTTAACATCATCAATACCGTTTACACAAATATTCACACCAGAGTAACAGAAATCGGTATGCAACGGGCCATTGGAATGAGCGCCGGTAGCCTCTATAAAACTTTTCTTTGGGAAGGTGCATATTACGGGATTATTGCCTCTGTGATTGGAAGCGTGCTGGGATATGTTTGTACGATTTTCATTGAGGCGGCCACGAGCGACACCCTCCAGCTTGTTGCAATTCCTGTCATACCCATTCTTGAAGCAACCCTCTTGGCAGTAGGAGCCTGCTTGATGGCGACAGCAATTCCGCTGCGGAAAATTTCAAAAATGAGTATTGTAGATTCCATTGAAACGGTTGAATAGATTTTTTGATTGGATGTTGGTTCTTGAATAGCTTTTCTCTGACTGAAACGAGATAAAACTTGAATTGCTACAAAAATGAAGCAATTCAGCCTGTTTTCTTGCTGAAAAAGAAAGCGATTAGGAGATTTCTGCAACATTTGGTTTTTATCATAGAATTAAAAGTAAGATAGAAAATGTGATTAAATCTGCCGAACGACGGCAAAAGAAAAAAAGCCGTCGTACAGCAGACATATTTCTATGCACCTATGAAGTGGCGGCTTTGAGAAATCAGAGCCGCCGTTTCTTTTTGTTTTTCCAACGATGCTCATGCGATTAAGAGGGCGGTACACAGGAGGATACCGCCATGGCAATTATCGTCATTCATAGCACCCATGAGCTTCATCAATTAAAAAAAGTCTTGTTCCTCCTCCGGGGAGGTATGACTATCAATCAGTATTATCATTCCATCTAAATCAGCAAAATAGTAGGTATTTTTGTTGCGCCAGTTTCCAATTGTGGGGAGCTGGCGCTTTTTGGTATCGGTTTTTCGGGAAAGCCCCCGAAGTATGTCGCTGCCGATCACCACCTCCATTCGATCACTCGCTAATCGCCCATGAATCGAAATGGAGGTACATAATGAAGAAAGTCAATCTTAGGGAGTTGTATCCTGATATATACAAAACGGATGTTTTTATAGAAGTAAGCAGTGAAGTACAAGAAGTATTCCTGACAGATAAGCGAGCAGAAGCTGCACGCCAGCGCCAGATGTATAACTACAAAGCGTACTATTCTCTGGACTGTGATAATGGTATAGAGAAACAGGTAGTGTATCAGCCGCCGACGCCAGAAATGCTCATGGAGGAAAAGCAGCTTCGAGAACAGCTCTATTCTGCGGTGATGGCCTTACCGGAGAAGCAGGCAAAGAGGATTTATGCTCGGTTTTATCTGGGTATGACAGTTAAAGAAATTGCCAAGACAGAAGGCGTTGATCTCAGTAGAGTGTATGACAGCATCCAACGCGGTTTGAAATGGCTGGCTAAAAATTTGAAAAAGTTTGATTAGCATAGCGAAAATCTTGCTCTTTTTTTCATTACTATTAGAAGGACAAGTTTTCCCCCTTCAACAGCACTTTGACAATTTCATAGACAGCATAACAGGTACATAACCCGTGTATGAGCGAGTGTGGGACGCCGCGAAGATGGAGCAGCCAGGGAGGTGATGAACAGAGCTGTTTCGGAGCAATCTACGATTCCACAAAGCGGATGGTGGCAGATCCGCCGCGAGGACTGCACGGGGGCTTAAAGATACTTCCTCACGGCCTCCTAAAGACTTGGGGGGAACCCTGCGGCGCACGAGTAAAACGACGCTGCGGAGTTATGACAACCGCGCCAGCGGAGACCTGTTATGTTCCCATCGTCAGGGTTGCGTGGCAAATGTGACGAGTAAAATAAGTAATAAGTAAATTAGTCAACAGCCATATTGGGAGAGAGCGTGTATAGATAGCACCTCATCAATAACCAGTATGGCTGTTTTTTGGATATATATGGAGGATATATGATTATGACAGCTGTAAGTGAGAAAGATGCTGTTATCTGTATCCATGACGATTATTGTATTGATATTGAAGCAGCAGAAATCTCACAAATTTTATTGAAGATAGGTGAGCTTATTTCTAATTCCTATCGCAGTACGAAGGCAGAGAAATTAAGTGAATCTTAAAGCATAGCAAGCTTCTTTCTCATAAGCAAGGATGTGGAAACATTAATCCGTATCTTTGCGAAAAGGAAAAGTGTTGAGTAAAATGGTAACAGAATAACCCGCGGGAAGGAGGTGTGATAATGGAACGGTATTTGATGTATTTGAGGAAATCCAGAATGGATACAGATTTTGACGAAATTTCTGTTGAAGAAACTTTGAACAGACATCGACGCATTTTAGAGTCTTTTTGTAAGGAAAGACGATTAAATGTTGTTGATGTCTTGGAAGAAGTAGTTTCGGGAGAATCCTTGTCGTCCAGACCTAAGATGCTTCGTTTGCTGGAACTGGTCAATACTGGAATGTATGCAGGAGTTATTTGTATTGATATTGAGCGTCTTTCCAGAGGGTCATCCTTGGAATCCGGTTATATCATGCAGGTACTTCAAACGAATAATTGTAAAATTATCACACCGTCCAAGATCTATGATCTTCAGAATGAATCGGATGAACAGTTTACTGATATGAAGTTTATGTTCAGCCGGTACGAATTGAAAACCATCACAAAGCGCTTGGTTCGCGGAAGAAATCAATCAGCTTCTGAGGGCAAATTTCTTGGTTCAGTAGCTCCGTATGGATACCGTGCCTATAAACTGGTTGGTATGAAAGGGAATAGCCTGCGAATTGAACCGAAAGAAGCAAAAGTGGTGCGGATGATTTTTGATATGTATGGGAAACAAGGAATTGGCTACAATACGATTGCCCATGAACTGAATCAAATGAACATTCCATCTCTAACTGGTACATGGGGGCAAACATCCATCACAAATATCTTAAATAATGAAGTTTATTTGGGAATGATCCGCTGGAAACATGAACCTACAAAGCGAGTAGTTAAAGACGGGATGCTTACTAAGAAAAGAGTTACCAGTAAAGACTATGAGTTGTATGAAGGATTACATGAGCCAATTATAGATCAGGAACAGTGGGATCGAGTAAAAGCAGTTCAGAGCAGTCGTAATCACGCATCAGTTCATAAGGATAAAAAACTTATGAATCCATTTGCAACAATTCTTTTTTGTGAAAAGTGTGGAGCAGTAATGAAGCGGAATGTTCCGGCGAAGACCCAAAACACTTCTCCATGGTACAGATGTCCAACTCGTGGATGTAATTGTCGGACTATAAAATGTGATTTTCTTGAAGCAGAAGTGGTGAAAGCCATGTCTCAATGGTGGGGTGAGTACACTATTAAAATAAAGGAAGATAAGGTAGCACAAACGGACTCTACGGAGACGGCATTGAGTATTGTAAGAGAGCAACTTACAGAGCTTCAGTTACAGCAGGATAAGATATGTGAATATCTGGAGAAGGGTATTTATACAATAGAAATGTTTACAAAGCGAAATGATACCTTAACCAGAGAAATACATAAAGTTCAGGCAGCTGAAAATGAGTTGCTGAAAAAACAGGGGGCTCAAAAAGATATTCATGATGTAGAGAAAGAAATAATTCCGACAACACAGCACATTCTCGACAGCTATCCACAGCTTTCTGTTGAAGAAAAGAATCGTTTATGGAAGATTGTTATGGAACGGATCACTGCTTACCGTACACCAGGTGGAGAAGTTAGCATTCACATCTATCCTAAACTTCCTATGCGATAAGTTTATATTGAACCGAGTGCAACAGCATCTCGACCAACGCCTCCTTTTGTGGTATAATTCAATATTATGCCATCAGAAGGGAGGCGTTTTATGGGCGAACAGAAGCCTGAAAAAACGAAAAAACATATATGTGCTGGTCTGTTGGCCCATGTAGATGCAGGTAAGACTACGTTGTCGGAGGGGATTTTATATTTAACGGGAAAGATTCGTAAGCTGGGGCGGGTGGATCATAAGGATGCTTATTTGGACATTTATAACCTGGAGAGGGAGCGCGGAATCACGATTTTTTCCAAGCAGGCGGAGTTTAAACTGGGGAACAGGGGGATAACTTTGCTGGATACGCCGGGGCATGTGGATTTTTCGGCGGAGATGGAGAGAACACTGCAGGTTCTGGATTATGCCATCCTTGTAATCAATGGAGCGGATGGTGTGCAGGGACATACCATGACCTTATGGAGACTTCTGGCAAGATACCAGATCCCGACGTTCCTGTTTATCAATAAAATGGATCAGGACGGAACTGATAAAGAGAAACTTTTGGCAGAATTAAAGAAGCGATTAAGTGATAATTGCATTGATTTCACCTGGGAAAACACAAGTGGAATGGAAAATAGTATTGACGAAACAGCGGAGAAAGCAGAAGATGAAATATCAGCTCTGCATTCTCAGTTTCTGGAAGATGTTTCTGTCTGTGATGAGGAACTGCTTGAAAAATACCTGGAAACGGAAGAGATTTCAACAGAAGATATCCAAAAAGTGATCAGGGAGCGAAAACTTTTCCCATGTTTCTTTGGTTCTGCTCTGAAAATGACAGGGGTAGAAGAATTCCTTCATGGGTTGGAAAAATACTGTGAGACACCAGAATATCCTTCGGAGTTTGGTGCAAAAGTATTCAAGATTGCCAGAGATGATCAGGGCAATCGTTTAAGTTATATGAAAATCACCGGAGGAACATTGAAGGTAAAGGAACTTCTTACAGATACAGAGAAAGCGGATCAGATTCGTATTTATTCCGGTGCGAAATTTGAGCTTGCAAAGGAGGCTCCTGCAGGAACCATCTGTGCAGTAACCGGTCTTTCTCAGACACATCCGGGACAGGGCTTTGGGATTGAACGGGAATCTGAGATGCCGGTTCTGGAACCTGTATTAAATTACAGGATTCTGCTTCCCGAGGACTGTGATGTTCACCAGATGCTGAAGAAATTCAAAGAGCTGGAAGAGGAGGAACCGGAACTTCACATTGTATGGAACGAACAGCTTGGAGAAATCCATGCCATGCTGATGGGTGAGGTTCAGATCGAGATATTAAAGCATCTGATCTGGGAGCGTTTCCATGTAGCAGTAGAGTTTGGCACAGGAAATATCGTATATAAAGAAACAATCGCAGAGCCGGTAGAAGGTGTAGGCCATTTTGAACCGCTGCGTCATTATGCAGAAGTACATCTGCTTCTGGAACCGGGAGAGCCGGGGAGCGGTCTGCAGTTTTTTACTGCATGCAGTGAGGACGTGCTGGATCGTAACTGGCAGCGACTGATCCTGACTCATCTGGAAGAACGGGAGCATCCGGGAGTACTGACCGGTTCTCCCATCACAGATATGCAGATCACACTGATCACAGGACGTGCCCATCTGAAACACACAGAGGGTGGCGATTTCCGGCAGGCAACGTACAGGCTGTGCGGCAGGGATTAAAGAAAGCAAAGAGTGTCCTGCTTGAGCCATATTATGAGTTCAGACTTGAGATTCCGGGAGATATGATAGGGCGTGCCATGACTGACATTCAGAAAATGAATGGAACTTTCCAGCAGCCGGAAGCAGATGAGGATGATATGATGGTTCTGAAAGGCAGTGCACCTGTATCAATGATGCGAGATTATCAGACACAGGTAACCTCCTATACAAAGGGACGGGCAGATTATTCTGTTCATTGAAGGGCTATGCCCCATGTCAGAATCAGGATGAAATTGTAGAGGAGATTGGATATGATTCCGAACGTGACTTGGACAATCCCACGGGTTCTGTATTCTGTGCTCATGGAGCTGGATTTGTGGTGCCATGGTATGAAGTAGAGGATTATATGCACTTAGAAGGGATTGACGAGTCTGAACTGGGGAATGCCATACCGGATAGTGAAGAAAGTATAGCAGGAAACAGGAACAGTAACAATCAGACAGATTCAGGTTATCGTCCACCCAGGAATGCCGGCGTAGGAAGCTATGAGGATGAAGAAGAGCTGAAAGCCATTTTCGAGCGCACATTCGGACCGGTCAAGCGTTACAAAGAACCACAGTTTAAGAGAACATTTTCTGCAAAATCTGACAGCGGCAGCTATTACCGCAACGGCTCTTCTGCTAAGAAGAAAGAAAAAGAATATCTCCTTGTAGATGGCTATAACATCATCTATGCCTGGGAAGATTTAAAAGAGCTGGCAGATGCAAACCTCCATGCAGCACAGACAAAACTGATGGATATTCTGAGCAACTATCAGGCTTTAAGAAATGTACGTTAATTCTTGTATTTGATGCTTACAAGATAGAGGGCCATGCAGAGGAAGTGATCACCTATCATAACATTCATGTAGTTTACACCAAAGAAGCTGAGACAGCAGATCAGTATATCGAGAAAACGGTCCATAAAATTGGCCGGGAAAATCATGTAACGGTAGCAACATCTGATGGACTGGAGCAGATCATCATCATGGGACAGGGTGCCCACCGTATGTCTGCCAGAGGTCTTCGGGACGAAATAAAAGCTACAGAAAATCAGATCCGCCAGCAATGGCATGAGAAACGTCAGAGCAGTAAAAATTATCTGATCGACAATATTTCTGATGAAATGGCACAATATATGAAAGAGAAACGACTTGGAAAACAGTAAAAGGGAGATGCAGTCATGAAAGAAAAGCTTACACAGAAGGATGTTGAGAAAATCCAGCAGGAGATTGACCACCGCAAGCTGGTTGTACGAAAAGAGGCAATCGAAGCTGTAAAAGAAGCAAGAGCCAGGGGGATCTGAGTGAGAACTTTGAGTATTATGCGGCAAAGAAGCACAAAAACCAGAATGAAAGCCGCATCCGCTACCTTGAGAATATGCTGAAAACAGCAACCATTGTTTCTGATGATTCCAAAGACGATGAAGTTGGAATGGATGATATTGTAGAGGTATATTTCGAGGAAGACGATGAGATTGAGAAATATAAACTGGTTACTTCCATAAGAGGAAACTCCATGGAAAACCGTATCAGTATTGAATCTCCTATAGGTATGGCATTAAAAGGCCACAAGGTTGGAGACAGAGTGGAAGTAAAGGTAAATGATAACTACAGTTACTTCCTGGAAATCCGTTCTATTGATAAGACTGGTTCCGAGGATGAAGAAATCCGCGGCTTCTGATAATCTGATAATACTGATGTCAGGATTGAACATTTGGGGTCTATAGATTTAAGAAAGAACTATTGTAAGAGATGAACACAGGATAGTGTCATATCTCTTACAATAGTTCTTTTTATTTTATGCCAATATTATAAAGGAATCTATAGGTACTTTACATAGAATATATATGATGGGCGGAAATTTTACATGGATTTAACATTCTCATGGGGATGATTTTACAAAGCATGGTTATGATGAGAAACAAGTCAGGGATATGTACTGCATAAGAAAACGATACATATGCCTGCACATGTCTGAGACTGCCAGCAGATGGCAGAAAGTAAATAACCATATACTTATGAAAAGGGAAAAGGAGAATAATCATGGATTTATTCAGTATATTAACATTGATCGGAGGCCTTGCATTATTTTTGTATGGTATGAATGCAATGGGAGATGGCCTTGCGAAGGTTTCCGGCGGAAAGCTGGAGAAGATTCTTGAAAATCTTACTTCAAATCCGATAAAAGCAGTGCTTTTGGGAGCAGGAGTAACAGCAGTGATCCAGTCATCTTCAGCTACGACTGTTATGGTAGTAGGTTTTGTAAATTCAGGGATCATGAAATTATCACAGGCAGTAGGAGTGATCATGGGTGCCAATATCGGTACTACGATCACCTCCTGGATCTTAAGCTTGACAGGAATACAGAGTGATAATTTTATCATTCAGATGTTTAAACCAACATCATTTTCCCCTGTGCTTGCGATCATTGGTGTGATCTTTATTCTGTTTATCAATGATTCAAAGAAAAAAGATATCGGAACAATTTTTATAGGTTTTGCAATCCTGATGTACGGTATGGATATGATGAGTTCTGCTGTAAAACCTCTTGCAGAAGTGCCGGAATTTACAAACCTGTTACTTAAATTCTCAAATCCGTTGTTAGGTGTTATAGCAGGTGCCCTTCTTACAGCAGTGATTCAGTCATCTTCTGCATCTGTAGGTATTCTGCAGGCCCTGTGTCTTACAGGTGCAGTACCGTTCAGTGCAGCAATCCCGATTATTATGGGACAGAACATCGGAACCTGTATTACTGCAATCCTTTCTGCAATCGGAGCCAAGAAGAATGCAAAACGTGCAGCAGCAGTACATCTGTATTTCAACCTGATCGGTACGGTTATCTTTATGACTGTATTCTATCTTATAAATGCAGTTGTTGGATTTTCTTTCTTCCATCAGGCAGCAACACCGGCAGGAATTGCTGTTATCCACAGTGTATTTAATGTTACTGCAACGATCATTCTCCTTCCTTTTGCAAAGGGACTGGAGAAACTTGCCTGTCTTACAATCCGGGACAAAAAAGAGGACGTTGTTGTTTCAGCAGAGGACAGAGAGTTTATGATCCTGGAGCCTCGTTTCCTGGAGAAACCGGCATTTGCAGTAGAGCAGAGCCGCAATGCAGCAAGAAAAATGGCAGAAGAATCCCACAATGCATTGTTTACAGCGCTGAGTCTGGTGGATAAATACAGTGAAGAAGGCGTAGAACGTGTGGAAAACATGGAATCCAAGGTTGACCGCTATGAAGATGAACTGGGAACTTATCTGGTGAAGCTGAGCCACAAAGATATCTCAGAAGCAGACAGTCACAGCCTTTCCATTATGCTTCACTGTATCGGGGATTTTGAACGTATTTCCGACCATGCTGTAAATATTATGGAATCAGCACAGGAGCTTTATGAAAAAGGACTGAAATTTTCCGAAAATGCAAAGAAAGATCTGGAAGTGCTGGGACAGGCAGTAGAAGATATCGTAAATACGGCATATGAAGTTTTTGACAAACAGGATATGAAGCTTGCGGAGAAAATTGAACCACTGGAAGAAGTGATTGATGAACTTTCCAAAGAAGTAAAACGTCGTCATGTACAGAGACTGAGAAACGGTGAATGTACAATAGAGATGGGATTTATCCTTTCGGACATTACAACCTGTCTGGAACGTGTGGCAGACCATTGTTCCAATATTGGAGTCTGTGTGACGCAGGTGAATGAAGATCTGTATGATACTCACAGTCATCTGAATATCGTCAAGAGCCATCCGGACGAAACATTTTATCATGAACTGGAAGACGCACGAATCAAATATCAGCTTTCATAAAAATAAACAGGTAGATGATGGTTAGTGTACACATGCCATTATCCCGCGAGGTGTTTTGGCATGAATTTTGGCAACGTTACTGAGAACGAAGTGAACAGTAACGGATGATGTTATTTGCATGATCAGGAAATCCGGGCACTCTGAAGTATCTGAGAGAGATATTTCAGAGAAAATGGCCGGATTTTTGCTTTAAAGAAATGAAGCAGATACCGGATATTTACTTGTACAGGGATAAAAAAATAAGTATACTGAAAAAAGAAATACACTTGTGACGACAAAGCAGGTGATAAATAAAGGGGAGGCAAAGCAGAATGATCTATTGTGTAGAAGATGAGCGGAATATCAGGGAGCTTCTTATTTATACACTGGAAACAACAGGATTTAAAGCCAGGGGGTTTGGCAATGGTAATGAACTGATGAAAGCGCTGAAAGAAGAGATACCGGAGCTGATCCTGTTGGATATCATGCTTCCGGGAGATGATGGCTATACCATTCTGGAACAGCTGAAAAGTATGCCATCTGTAAAGGATGTGCCGGTAATTATGGTTACTGCAAAAGAAGCGGAATTTGACAAAGTAAAAGGTCTGGAAGGCGGAGCGGATGATTACATTACCAAGCCTTTCGGTATGATGGAATTTGTTGCCAGAGTAAAAGCAGTTCTCAGACGAAGTGCCCGTCAGAATGAAGACAAGGAACTGCATTACGACGAGCTTTATCTGAATGTAGGACGTCATGAGGTGCATTACCGGGAAGAAAAGGTCGATCTTACCCGAAAAGAATTTGAACTTCTTCAGTATCTGCTGGAGAATAAAGGACTTGTTATGACAAGAAATCAGATCCTCTGCCATGTATGGGGATATGACTTTGACGGTGAAACCAGAACTGTGGATGTCCATGTGAGAACCTGCGTCAGAAACTTGGAGAGGCAGGAAATCTGATCGAAACGGTCCGGGGTGTAGGATACAGGATCGGCGCATAACAGATAAAACCGACGAAAACAGGAGTGGAAAAATGAAGCATAAAATATTCAGTCACACCAGTTTACTTATCATTTTATCCGTAATACTTACATTCCTGGCAGCAGGAACTGTCATGTATAACAGATATGATATTTATATGAAACAGGGTGTCAGAGATGAAGCCGCATATATTAAAACAGGTCTGGAAGAAGACGGAGACGTTTTTCTCTCAGACAGGGTCGGAGACGCCACCAGCAGCAGGATCACTCTTCTGGGAAAAGATGGTCAGGTGTTGTTTGACAGTATTGAGAATCCGGAAGAAATGGAAAATCACAGTAACAGACCGGAATTTATTGAAGCTGAGAAGCAGGGATCCGGTGAGATGGTCCGCTATTCAGACACCTTATCAAAACAGACGTTTTACTATGCTGTAAAATTAAAGGATGATCAGGTTCTGCGAGTAGCCAGGACTACAGACAGTCTTCTGGTAACAATGTTAACCAGCTTTCTTCTGCTTGGCGGACTGGTATGCGTGATCCTTGTAATTGAACTTTTTCTTGTGCAGAAACAGACCAGAAAGCTGATAGAGCCTATCAACCGGATTGATCTGGAACATCCTCTGGAGCATGTATGCTACGAAGAATTAAGGCCATTGCTTTTTCGTCTGGATCAGCAGAACAGACAGATTCAGAAGCAGCTGGAAGATCTTAAGAATGCAGAGAGTGCAAGAAAAGAGTTTACGGCAAATGTTTCCCATGAATTGAAAACTCCTCTTATGTCAATCTCCGGATATGCGGAGCTTATGATGAATGGAATGGTACCGCCGGACAAGATGCAGGATTTTTCCGGCAGGATTTTTCATGAGTCCGAGCGTTTATCAAATCTGGTTGCAGATATCATTCAGCTTTCCAGACTGGATGAGAAGAACGGAGAAACTATGTTTGAACAGGTTGACATCGGAGAGCTTGGGGAAGATGTGATCAACAATCTGCAGAACAGGGCAGCAAAGAAAAAGATTAATCTGGAATATACAGCGGACCTGCACAGATGCAGGGAGTACGCCATGTATTATATGAAATGTTCTACAATATTACAGATAATGCTATCCGCTATACCCCGGATGGTGGAGATGTAAAGGTTTTTGTGGGAAAACTCAATGGGAAACCGTACTTTCGTGTGGAAGATAACGGAATAGGAATTCCGGAGAGCGAACAGCAGAGAATCTTCGAGCGTTTTTACAGAGTGGACAAGAGCCATTCACGTGAAACCGGAGGTACAGGCCTGGGGCTTTCTATTGTAAAACATGGCGCAGTTTTGCATCATGCGAAGATTCTTCTGGACAGTGAGCCGGGTAAGGGAACGAAGATGGAAATCCTGTTTGATCAGACTAAGTAAAGCTCCTGTGAAGCAGTTATTCGGTGTAGTGAAGCGGATGATTTTGTCTGGTGTTGAAAAGAGAGTGGACAGTATCCGACATGGTTGTTAGAAATGTATAAATTTTGGGGATTGACAGACAAGTGATTATTGGAGAAAATAAAATCAGACAGTTATCCATGTAAAAGCAGGTACAATGGAGGGTATTTTCAGTATGGAAAAATGGAGAAGCATTGCAGCGGGTATGAGCTGTTTGTCAATGCTGTTCGCAACAGGAGCGGTTACTGTATCAGCATCAGATGAAATCACAGAAATTCCGGAACAGAGTATTGTATACTGGTCCATGTGGGAAGAAGATGAACCACAGGCAGATGTGATCAGAGAAGCAGCAGAAGCTTATGAAGAAGCAACAGGTATTTCTGTAGAGATTCAGTGGAAGGGCAGAGGAATCCGGTCTCTGATAGAACCTGCCCTGGATGCCGGAGAACAGATTGACCTTTTTGATGATGATTATCAGAGGATGGCTCAGGAACACAGGGATTATCTGGCAGAATTAAAAGGAATGGCAGATACTGTGGATTATGAGAAGCATATTATGCCGGTACTGTTGGAGCAGGTGAAGAACTGGGGAAATGGAGAACTGCTTGCAATGCCGTATCAGCTTATATCACAGGCGTCTGGTATAATAAGGATTTATGGGAAGAGGCTGGACTTACAGAACAGGATATCCCGGATACCTGGGAGAAACTGATCAGAGTATGCCGTAAGATTAAAAACAGTGACAGTGGCCTTAGTGCCATGACCTGCGATGAAGAGTATGTGAATCTTCTGTATGGATATCAGCTTGCCAGATATCTTGGACAGGAGAAAGTGCAGCAGCTGATCCGTAACTGTACCTGGTCACAGATTCCACAGGCAAAAGAGGCGGCAGATGATATCAGAATTTTGTTTTTTGCGGGATATATGAGTCAGAGTGCACCGGCACAGCATCCGGAAGGTCAGGATGAAGTGGAGATGGCGAGGCAGTCATGGTGCTGCAGCTCCTGGGTTCCGAATGAAGTGACAGAAGCTACAGAATCTGATGATTCCTGGGGATTTTTTCCATGGCCTGCAGTAAAGGCCGGAACAGACGGCACAGAAGGTGTTATGGTGGGAGCACAGGGATTTGGAGTCACAAAGGATTCGCAGATGAAGCAGGAAGCTTTTGACTTTGCATATTCCATCTGTACCGGGGAAACAGATATGAAAATGACAGATGCGGTTAATTCCATCCCGGCAGATACGGACAATACACAATGGCCGGAAGTGCTGGCAGATGCAGTACCGTATATGAAAGAGATGTCAAAACCGTACATGTGGGCTGCAGGTCTGGAGGCAGATCCGGATTATAAAGAACAGATACAAAGCGAACTTCTGAAGCTACAAGATTAGAAGAAACATCGGATGAATTTATAGAGAATCTCAGCAATATGAAATAAGAAAAAGGCTGTTCAACATTATGAAAATATTGGTCTGGTATTACTGGCGCTCTCGTTCTGAGAGCGCCTTTATTGATGTGATATATTCTGTGGGTGTCATTCCGGAAATTTTTTTAAACTGTCTGGAAAAGTAATGGATGGAAGAGTATCCCAGAAATTCCGAAATCTGTGTGAAGTTCATCTGGTTCTCGCGGATCAGCTGTCTGGCATAGGCGATCTTTAACCGGGAAAAGAAATCCATAGCGCCGCACTGATGCTGTTCCTGAAATATTTTCTGAAGCTGGGAGCGTCCGATCATATTGTCATGGCACAGATCGCAGAGTGTAATATTTTCCCGGATGTGGTCTTCCATATAAGCAATGACACGCTTATAGACAGCGGAATTATTTTTCAGATTCACAAATTGGCTGACAGGTACAGTCATGGGAGGAGAAGAATTTCTCCGGATCATGTAGATCAGCATCTGCTCAAGGTAAATGCGGATAAGCTGCTGAGAACCAAACAAAAAATCTTCTTTCTTTTCCATCTTTTCTGTATAAGGATCATCCAGAGGGGTTTGATACAGCGGCGTGCCTCGGCAATCAGCATTCCCATGAGATTTCTCTCAGAATCAGAAAGTTTCAGCAATTTTTTCTCAAAGAATTTCATACATGGAGAATCGCATTCAAAAGAAACTACCACAATATTAGGTGCGGTATTTCCTATGGCAATAAGGTTATGAAATTCATTTGGTCTGTGAAAGATGAGCTGTCCGCTTGTCAGATGGTAGATACCGTTATCTGTCTCTATTTCTGCCTTTCCCTTATCTACACATTGAAATTCCCAGAAATTATGGCGTTCGCCTGCAAAGTGAAAATCGCTTTTGTATTCAAAATAGTGGATTGTATAAATCCGGTCAATATGAATATCTTCTTCCAGATACATACTCTCAAAAGCCATTACTGCCACCTCCCTCAGCCTGTCCGAAAACTGCAATATGGTTGTTGTGTACAAGTATACAACAAAAACAGATGAAAAACCAGTTAAAAATGAATTTTTGTACAAAAGAAATGGACGTTTGTGCAAATACTATTTGTGCAAAAATGATAAAATAAGAACTACCAAAAGAAATAATTGTTGAAATTCAACAAAAGAGCGAAAAGAGAGAAAAAAGAAGACAAAATGTCAAAACTGACCAAGGAGGAAAAAAGGTTATGGGTATGAAGAAAAAGATGCTTAGTGCAACATTATGTGCGGTTATGGTTGGTTCACTTGCAGCACCGGCTTTCACTGTTCAGGCAGCAGATGATACATTAGTTTACTGGTCAATGTGGGAAGCTACAGAGCCACAGGGACAGGTGATTCAGGAAGCAGTTGACGCTTATACAGAACAGACAGGAGTTAAGGTAGACCTTCAGTTTAAAGGACGTACCGGAAACCGTGAAGCACTTCAGCCTGCACTGGACGGTGGCACACAGATTGATATTTTTGACGAAGATATCGACCGTGTAAACGGAATGTACGGTAAATATCTTCTGGATTTGGAAGACCTTGCGAAAGAGAATGACTATGAAGCAACTGCAAATGCAGGTCTGATGGCAGCATGCCGTGATGCCGGCGGCGGTACATTAAAAACAATTCCATATCAGCCAAACGTATTTGCTTTCTTCTATAACAAAGATCTGTTTGAGCAGGCAGGAATCACAGAAGAACCGAAGACATGGGATGAATTCAAAGATGTATGCCAGAAATTAAAAGATGCAGGAATCACACCAATGACTATGGATGATGCCTATGCAACATGTGTGATCGGATATCATCTTGCAAGACTGGTTGGCGAAGATAAAGTAAAAGAGATCGTAACTGAAGGTGAATGGGATGATCCTGCAGTTCTTCAGATGGCACAGGATATCGAAGAACTTGCATCTAACGGATATTATTCAGAGATGGTTGGTTCCAACGTATGGCCTGCAGGTCAGAACACAGAGCTTGCACTTGGAACAGCTGCAATGTATCTGAATGGCTCCTGGTTACCAAACGAAGTAAAAGAGATGGCAGGTCCTGACTTCCACTGGGGATGCTTCGCATATCCGGCACTTACAGACGGAGCAAACGGAATCGAAACAAACAACTTTGGTGCACAGGTATTTGGTATTAACAAAGATACAAAACTTGCAAAAGAAGCATTTGATCTGATCACATTCCTTACAAAAGGTGAATACGACCAGAAACTTGCAGATGAAACTGTAGGTATCCCGGCTGATACAACAAACACAGAATGGCCGGCAATGGTTGAGTGTGCAAAACCTGTTATTGAGCAGAGCACAAACCGTTTCACATGGGCATGCGGTGTAGAATCCAACGTAGATATGACTCCGGTTATCAAAGAAAACTTTATCAAATTAATGGCAGGTTCCATTACAGCAGATGAATTTGTTTCCTCTATGCAGGATGCAGCGAAATAAATAAACAAAGAATTTATAAAGATGGTGGCATCGTATCTACGCTGCCGCCATCTGTCTTTTTGCACAAATGAATGATCACAGATAGCAACAGTTTTACAGTAGTTGGTGATCTGTTGATGTGAGATTTGGATGTTATAAAGATTTTTCAAAGTCTGGGAGATTTTCCGCAGGGAGAGCCTGAGTCTAACGTGAAAGGTCAGGCATATAAAAAAGGAGATGTGAAAATGAAACCAATTCTTAAATTTAAAACAGAAAAATATCGTGTATGCAGCCTGGGAAATGAATGCAGTGTACCTGATTTATTAGGTACCCGGATTTTACAGAACAATCTGGAATTTCATTTGGAAGAGAATGATGAAATATTTGAAGGATACGGTACATTGACAAGTTCATATCCATACCGTCAGTATAATTGCTATCAGGCAAAACCGGAAGAGAAAGAGATGAAAACAGCGATCCTTGAAAACGATTATATCAGGGCTATATTCTTACCTGAATTGGGCGGAAGACTATGGGCTTTAATAGATAAAATTTCAGGACAAAATCTTCTCTATACGAACGATGTCATAAAATTTAGAAATCTTGCCATCAGAAATGCCTGGTTTAGTGGAGGTGTGGAGTGGAATCTTGGAATTATCGGACATACACCGTTTACCACGGAGCAGCTTTTTACAGCAGAACTGACTGATGAAGACGGCAATCCGGTTCTTAGAATGTATGAATATGAAAGAGTACGGCAGGTTGAATATCAGATGGATTTTTGGCTTGGTGAGAACGATCACCACCTAAACTGCCGCATGAGAATAGTAAATTCAGGAAAAGAAGTTGTACCAATGTACTGGTGGAGCAATATGGCTGTGCCGGAATACGATAAGGAAGGGTGATTGTTCCAGCTTCAAAAGCTTTTACCAGTGATGCAAAAGATGTAAAAAAGGTGGACATTCCTTATGTAGATGGAATTGATATCTCACGATATAAAGATATTCCTGCACAAGTGGATTATTTCTTTGATATAGCTGAAAAAGATCCTAAATATATTGCCAATGTTGACAAAAATGGATATGGACTTCTTCATGTCTCAACAAGGAGACTGCGAAGCAGGAAGTTATTTTCCTGGGGAAATAACCAGGGCTCAGATAACTGGCAGCAATTTCTGACAGAAAATGCAGGAAGATATGTGGAAATTCAGGCGGGAATTGGCAAAACCCAATATGGTTGTATTCCCATGCCACCTCATTCAGCCTGGGAGTGGATGGAACAATATAGTGCGATTCAATTGGATAGTCATTTTAATGAGTTGTCTTTTGAAGAGCTACGTAATGAATTGACAAATTATGTAAAGGATAAATATTGTCCAGATGAATTAGAAAAAGTACTGCAGCAGAGAAAGAAAACCGCATTATGTCCAGGAAAGCTGGTTTATAGCGGAAGTGGATATGGTTCTTTTAAACAATATTGTCGAGAAATTGAGAATGATCGACCGTTGTCAGAACATCTTGATTATGGAGAAATAAATGATACTCAAAAAATCTGGGCAGATTTTCTGAACACAGGAATTTTGAAAGAACCGTCAACAGAAGATGTTCCGGGAGATTTTATATGTGATGATGAAATATACAGAAAATTAAAAGGTACGATTAAATCAATAAACTGCAAAAACTGGTATGCATATTATCAGATGGGAATATATGAATTCTGGAAAGGGGAAATAGAAACAGCAAGATTACATTTTGAAGAGTCATTGAATAGGAAGAAATCACCATGGGCCTATCATGGTTTAGGTTGTTGCAATATTCTTGATAAACAGTATGACTTGGCAATTGAATGCATAGTAAAAGCCTGGCGACAAGAAAAGATGATTTGTCATATGTAAAAGAAAGTTTCCGATTACTGTTAAAAGCTGAAGGATATCAAGCTCTTTTAGAACAATATGCGGATTTGTCCGATCAGTTTAAGGCTGAAAGCAGAATCTATTTTGATTATCTGGAAGCTATGTCCCATACGGGTGAAGCGAATAAGGTTTATGAGATTTTGAAATCGAATGATACTTATGAATTAGTGGATTTACGAGAAGGTGACAGTTCCATTGAAAGATTATGGGTAGAACTCGAAACGACTTTATTTGGGCGATGCAGAAGTATCCCGGATAAGTATAATTATTCATCAATTACAAAGGAGGTATTTTCTTGAAGAAGAATAAAACGATGATCGTTGTATTTCTGACTCCGGCAGTTCTGTTGTTTCTGGGAATTTTTCTTTATCCGATTATCAGAACAGTAATCATGAGTTTTTTCAAGATCGACGGAGTTACAGATTCCATGAATTTATGGGAATTTGTAGGATTCGGCAACTATACAAAGCTGATGAATACCAGTTTATTTAAGACTTCATTTTTTAACCTGTTTCGTATCTGGCTGATCGGCGGTCTGGTGGTAATGAGTCTGTCTCTTTTATTTGCAGTTATCCTTACCAGTGGAATCAGAGGAAAGAAATTTTTCCGTGCAATCATTTATATGCCAAATATCGTCAGTGCAGTAGCACTTGCAACCATGTGGCTGCAGTACGTATACAGTCCAAGATATGGTCTGCTGAAAGATTTCTTTACAGCATTACACCTGGACAATCTGGCGAAGATCCAGTTTCTGGATAATGAACATAAATTTTGGGCACTGTTGTTTGCATATTGTTTCGGAATGGTTGGATACCACATGCTGATCTGGCTCAGCGGTATTGAGCGTATCAGTCCCGAATATTATGAGGCAGCAACTATTGACGGAGCGACCAAACCGGCACAGTTCCGTTACATGACACTTCCATTGTTAAGGGGAGTATTTAAGACAAATATTACCATGTGGTCTGTAAGCAGTGTTGGCTTTTTTGTATGGTCACAGCTTTTCTCCACAGTAACTGCAGACACACAGACAATTACCCCTTATGTTTATATGTACATGCAGATTTTTGGCGGCGGTAATACAGTTACAGAACGAAATGCAGGTCTGGGAGCTGCCATCGGTGTACTGCTCAGTGTCTGTGTAGTCATTGTATTTACAATCTGTAACAAAGTGATCAAAGATGATGATCTGGAATTCTAAGGAGGGATGAGAAATGGCAAAAGAAAAAGAGGCACGCAAACCCTTTAATCTGAAAAAAGAAGTCAAGCTCCTGCCGGGATACATCATCCTGCTGCTCTGGGTAATCTTTACCATTGCGCTTCTGGGATGGGTATTCGGGGCGAGTTTTTCCACAACAGCAGAGATCTTCCAGGGAAAAGCCCTGAAGTTTGAGTCCGGGTTACATTTTGAAAACTACGCAAAAGCGTGGAATGGTGCCGGAGTTGCCGGCTTCTTCGGAAACTCACTGATCTATTCTGTGATTTCCTGCACAATTCTGATTTTGGTGTGCGCACCGGCAGCTTATGTACTGTCCAGATTTGATTTTATTGCAAATAAATTTATCCAGACCAGCTTCGTATCTGCCATGGGTGTTCCGGCGATCATGGTCGTTCTTCCACTTTTCAGTATTATTTCCGGTATGGGAATTCTGAATAATGTAGCAGCAGGAAGAACCGTATTGATTATATTATATGTAGGAATTAATGTACCTTATACAACAATTTTCCTGCTTACCTTCTTCAGTAATATTTCCAGAACTTATGAGGAAGCGGCAGCGATCGACGGATGCCCTCCCATGCGTACTTTCTGGAAAATCATGTTCCCTATGGCGCAGTCAGGAATCGTAACGGTAACAATCTTTAATTTTATTAATATCTGGAATGAATATTTCCTGTCATTGATCTTCGCAAGCTCGGACAAGTTGAAACCTGTTGCACCTGGACTTTATGGAATGATCAACTCCATGAAATATACAGGTGACTGGGCCGGAATGTTTGCAGCAGTGATCATTGTATTCCTGCCGACATTTATTCTGTATATTTTCCTGTCAGAGAAGATCATCGGTGGTGTTACCGGTGGTATTAAGGGATAAGAATAGAAGGACAGTAGGACAATAGCAATTGTTTGTGATTGCGAAAGGTATTATGTAACACGTTTTGACCTCAAAATCATAGTATGATAAGATGAATGTAAAAAAGTTACCAGGCAATCTGAGAGTAACGAAAAACATTTAAAGAAAAGAGGAAAAAAATTATGAAGAAACCAGTATTAGTAGTTATGGCAGCAGGTATGGGAAGCCGTTACGGCGGTCTGAAACAGATCGATCCGGTGGATAAAGAGGGACACATCATCATGGATTTCTCCATTTATGATGCAGTACAGGCCGGATTCCAAAAAGTAGTATTTATTATCAAAAAAGAAAATGAAGCAGACTTCAGAAGCGCCATCGGTGACCGCCTCAGCAATCAGCTGGAAGTATCATATGTTTTCCAGGATCTTCACAATATTCCGGAAGGCTATGAAGTACCGGAAGGACGTGTGAAACCATGGGGAACCGGACATGCCGTATTAAGCTGTATCAATGAAATCGACGGACCATTCGTTGTAATCAATGCAGATGACTATTATGGAAGCCATGCATTTAAGATGGCATATGATTTCCTGACAGAGAACGAAGATACCGCAGATACTTACAGATATATGATGGTCGGCTATAAACTGGAAAATACTTTGACAGAGAATGGCCATGTGGCAAGAGGTGTGTGCGTTACAGATGAAGAAGGATATCTTCTTAAGATCAACGAGCGTACCCATATCGAAAAGCATGACGGCGGCACAGCTTATACAGAAGACGATGGAAAAACATGGACTATGCTTCCGGAAGGCAGTACAGTATCCATGAATATGTGGGGATTTTCCGCAAGTATCCTAAAAGAGCTGAAAGACAGATTCCCTAAATTCCTGGATGAGAATCTGAAAGTAAACCCGCTGAAATGTGAATATTTCCTGCCATTTGTAGTAGATGAACTTCTCGGTGAGAAGAGAGCAACTGTAAAAGTTCTGAAATCTATGGATAAATGGTATGGTGTAACCTACAAAGAAGATAAACCTGTGGTAGTAGCTGCCATTCAGAATTTAAAAGATGGAGGGCTGTATCCACAGAAATTATGGGAGGAATAATTGAGTGGAAATTAACTGGGAAATAAAGAATATCACCAGTGCATTTGTTCTGGAAGATAATCTGACAGAATGTGTTCCTTATGGAAGCGGACATATCAATGATACTTACCGACTGACTTACGGTACAGGCAAACATTATATTCTTCAGAAAATGAACAGGAGTATTTTTACCAAACCTGTGGAACTGATGGAGAATGTCAGCGGTGTTACTGCCTGGCTGAAGAAAAAGATCCAGGAAAACGGTGGAGATGTGGAGAGAGAGACTCTGAATCTTGTGATGACAAAGGATGGACTTCCTTATTATGTAGATGAGGACGGAGAATACTGGAGAGTATATTTATTCATTGAAAATGCCACATGCTATGATATGGTAAAAGATGAGGAAGATTTTTACCAGAGTGCAGTTGCTTTCGGGCATTTCCAGAGGCTGCTTGCAGACTATCCGGCAGAAACGCTTCATGAGACCATCGTAAATTTTCATAATACGGTGGACAGGCTGGATAAGTTTAAAACTGCTGTGGAAAAAGATATATGTCACAGAGCAGCAGATGTGGAAAAAGAGATTCAGTTTGTGCTGGACCGCACAGAACTGGCACATGTCCTGTGCGATATGCAGGATCAGGGAAAGCTGCCGTTGCGTGTTACACATAATGATACCAAGCTGAATAACATTATGATCGATAATGCAACGGGAAAAGCCATCTGTGTGATTGACCTTGATACCGTAATGCCTGGACTTTCCGTAAATGATTTCGGTGATTCTATCCGCTTTGGCGCAAGTACCGGAGCAGAGGATGAGAAAGATCTGACGAAGGTGTCCTGTGATCTTCATCTGTATGAAGTTTATGTCAAAGGCTTCATTGAAGGCTGTGGCGGTGCGCTGACTGAGACAGAACTGGATATGCTTCCCATGGGAGCAATCCTTATGACCTTTGAATGTGGAATGCGTTTCCTCACAGACTATCTGGAGGGAGATCATTATTTCAAGATTCACAGAGAGGGACATAATCTGGATCGCTGCAGAACACAGTTTAAACTGGTGAAAGACATGGAAGAAAAACTTTCCCGGATGAAAGAGATTGTAAATAAGTATAAACGTTACTGAGAACGAAGTGAACAGTAACTATAAACAGGTATAAAAAAATGTACATGTCCATAAAGACTTGTATTTATGAACTGATTCGGATAGAATTATCCTGCGGGGATATGAGAGAAATCATATTTTCGCAGGATTTTCTACAATACATGATGTGCCAGGCAACGGTATTTTACAGTTCTGAATATAGGGTGCTGTAAAATACAGAGATAAATTTTGCAGATGTGAAACAGGATATCCGCAGAATTTTATAGATTACACTCAGAATTATCAAGGATATTTCTGATGCTGTGAACTAATATAGGTATTGTTGAAAGAGAAAAAAACAGAAATTGCAAAAAACAGGTATTGTAGCAGGAAGACAGGTTAGGAGGAATTATTATGGCAATTTTAGTTACAGGTGGAGCAGGCTATATTGGAAGCCATACAGTTGTAGAATTGCAGAACGCAGGATATGATGTTGTAGTTCTGGATAACTTAAGCAATGCAAGTGAGAAATCTCTGGAAAGAGTTTCCAAGATCACAGGCAAACCAGTGAAATTCTACAAAGCAGACATCCTGGACCGCGATGCTTTAAATGAAATTTTTGATAAAGAAGATATTGATTCCTGTATTCATTTCGCAGGTCTGAAAGCAGTAGGGGAATCTGTTGCCAAACCTTGGGAATATTACGAAAATAACATTGCAGGAACCTTAACACTGGTAGATGTTATGAGAAAACATAATGTAAAGAACATTATCTTCTCTTCATCTGCAACTGTATACGGAGATCCGGCAATCATCCCGATCACAGAAGAGTGCCCGAAAGGACAGTGCACAAACCCATACGGATGGACAAAATCCATGCTTGAGCAGATTCTGACAGACATTCAGAAAGCAGATCCGGAATGGAACGTAGTTCTTCTCCGTTACTTTAATCCGATCGGTGCTCACAAGAGCGGAACCATCGGAGAGAATCCAAACGGAATCCCGAACAACCTGATGCCATATATCACACAGGTTGCAGTAGGTAAACTGAAAGAACTTGGGGTATTCGGAAATGATTATGATACTCCGGACGGAACTGGTGTGAGAGATTACATTCACGTAGTTGACCTTGCAAAAGGACATGTAAAAGCTCTTAAGAAAATCGAAGATAATTCCGGATTAAGTATCTACAACCTTGGTACAGGAAAAGGCTACAGTGTTCTTGATATTGTGAAGAATTTTGAAGCTGCTACAGGTGTTAAAATTCCATATGTGATCAAGCCACGTCGTCCAGGCGATATCGCAACCTGCTATTCCGATGCTTCCAAAGCAGAGAGAGAACTGGGATGGAAAGCCGAAAACGGTATTAAAGAAATGTGTGCAGACTCCTGGAGATGGCAGTCCAATAACCCGAATGGTTATGAAGAATAATTAATTAAATCAACTGAATGCAGGTGCATTTAGCAACTTACCTGCGGAAAATCAATATCCCCCACACATGGAAGGAATGTTCATGCGTGGGGGATGTTGTTAAATTATAATCCTACTTATGACTGAGTTTTTCGGGTAAGTTATTGACTTGATTTAGAGTTTTAGTATTCAGAGTCAACTCATTTCGGGTAAGTCATTGACTTGATTTATGGTTTTAGTATTCAGAGTCAATTCATTTCAGGTAAGTTATTGACTTGATTTATGGTTTTAGTATTCAGAGTCAACTCATTTCGGGTAAGTTCATTGACTTGATTTATGTTTTAGTTATTCATAGTCAATTCATTTCAGGTAG
>ENA-OQBT01000113-OQBT01000113.1-human-gut-metagenome-genome-assembly--contig:-NODE-113-length-55313-cov-3.229841_pt1 | contig 55313 bp, 63 predicted proteins | sample MGYA00242749_ERZ504557 | MGnify/ENA primary metagenome ERZ504557 (study PRJEB26092, sample SAMD00036243) | human gut metagenome | host: Homo sapiens | study: EMG produced TPA metagenomics assembly of...
AAAAAAATCTCAAACTCGCTTCGCTCAGACAGTGAGATTTTTTGAATAACGCAGCTTCCCAAATACCAAGAATTACTATGAACCTCAAATGCGCCCGAAATCCCTTCCCATTCCTTCGCTGTGTACTGACAAATTGACATATATTCCATTTTCGACAGCATGCCGAATTGCTTGCTTTCTGCACCACCGCAGGAGACTTATTTAATCGGATCAAGTAAATCCCCTGCGGTGGTTGCGAAAAGCAATAAGCAGTGGGTGGGGACTTGCCTTCTGTTAAATGCCTGCTGCAATGATATTGGGACCTGTATATTTCAGGATAGCAATATGTAAACAGTGATGTTTACAGAACGATGTGATAAGTGTTAAAATAATGTTCAGAAAAGATCTGCGATCTGCTATGTGGTAATTTTAAGTTTAAATAGATTATTTATATAGAAATGAGGGATATTATATGTCAACAGCAAAAATGGTTTTTCATGGGAGTGATATTGAGAAAATATGTGAGGTCTATCAGCTTAAGCCGGAGGAAATTGTGAAGTTTGGGGCTAATGTAAATCCGCTGGGGCTTTCCGAGCATGTAAAGGAACAGCTTGCAGGACGGCTGGATATCCTGTCTTCTTATCCAGACAGAGATTATACTTCACTTCGCAGCACAATTTCAGAATATTGTAATATTCCTGCTGAATTCATCCTTCCCGGAAATGGTTCCAGCGAACTGATCGCACTGCTGATACAGGAACGAAATCCAAAGCATACCCTTATCCTGGGTCCGACCTATTCAGAATACTCCAGGGAACTCTCCTTCTCCGGAAGTACACAGGAATATTACCATCTGCGCGAAGAGGATAACTTTGTCCTCAATGTAGATGATCTTTGTCACACCCTGGATGGAAAATACGATTTTCTCATCCTCTGCAACCCAAATAATCCTACCTCATCTGCAATTAGCATAAATGACCTGCGCAGAATCGTTTCCTTCTGCAATGAGCGGAACATTTTCGTGATGATCGACGAAACTTATGTAGAATTTGCCCCGGATATCAATGAGATCACTGCTGTCAGCCTTACCAGAGAATTCACGAACCTTATGATTCTGCGCGGCGTATCAAAATTCTACGCAGCCCCAGGTATGCGTCTTGGCTACGGAATCACCGGGAACCTGGAATTTCTCAAAAAAATGAAAGAAAAACAGGTACCATGGTCCCTCAACAGTCTGGGAGCCCTGGCCGGCGAGCTGATGCTCAAGGACAAAAACTACATCCGCCAGACCCGAGACCTCATTCTCTCAGAACGCACCCGCCTGCTCAAAGCACTGGAGAATATCCCCACTTACAAAACCTACCCGGCCTACGCAACTTTCTCCTCCTGAAAATCCAGAAGCCCGGCCTGACCTCCCGGGACGTCTTCGACGCCTGCATCCGTCAGGGTCTCATGATCCGTGACTGCTCCTCCTTCGAATGCCTGGACGGCGAATACATCCGCTTCTGCATCATGCACCCCGAAGACAACACCCGACTTCTGCATATACTGGAATCCCTTTAAAGCAGGACATTTCTTTTATTTATAGTAATTCCATAAAATAATACAAACAATCCAATCCATCATAGCTTAAAACCAGCTACCAGCGGGGCGGAAAATATTTTGTCTGGGGTGCATTTGCAGGAGTCTTAGATATTCTTAGTCACCAGAATCTGCGTTATGAGCGTCTGCCTCACTGTCTGAGCGAAGTTTGCAACGGAGCGAGTTTGACAAGACGGCTCATGCTTTTAGCAGATTTCTGGCGGCTTAGAATATCTTAGGCTCCGAAACCGCACCCCAGACAAAATATTTTCCGCCCCGCGTCCCTCTTGAACATAAAAAGAGCCAGAAACTCCCCTTTTCCGAAGTTTCTGGCCTTTTTTATCAGTTTTTAAAGCTATGGATCGGTGCCGGAATCCTTCCGCCACGCTGCACAAACGCATCACAGGAGAACTGATTCACCGGCATGATCGGTGCATAACCAAGCAGTCCACCGAACTCAACCACTTCGCCAACCCCCTTACCAATTACCGGGATCAGACGAACCGCCGTAGTCTTCTGGTTCACCATACCAATTGCAGACTCATCCGCAATAATACCCGCAATCGTAGAAGCCTTCGTATCTCCGGGAATTGCAATCATATCAAGACCTACAGAACATACACAAGTCATAGCTTCCAGCTTCTCAAGAGTCAGTGCCCCTGCATTCACCGCATCGATCATACCCTGATCCTCGCTGACCGGAATAAATGCACCACTCAAACCACCAACTGCTGTAGAAGCCATAACTCCACCCTTCTTAACCTGGTCATTTAACAGAGCAAGCGCTGCTGTTGTGCCCGGTGCACCTGCATGCTCCAGACCAATCTCCTCAAGGATCTCAGCAACACTGTCACCAATTGCAGGAGTAGGAGCCAGAGACAGATCCACGATACCAAACTTAACACCAAGACGTCTGGAAGCCTCCTGTGCTACCAGCTGACCAACACGTGTTACCTTGAAGGCAGTACGCTTGATCATCTCACAAAGAGTTTCAAAATCCTTACCTCTTACCTGTTCCAGCGCAGTCTTAACAACGCCAGGTCCGCTGACACCAACGTTAATGATAGTGTCTGCTTCTGTCACACCATGGAAAGCACCTGCCATAAACGGGTTATCATCCGGTGCATTACAGAATACAACCAGCTTCGCACATCCCAGGGAATCCTGATCTTTGGTAGCTTTCGCTGTTTCCAGAACGATCTCACCCATCAGCTTAACAGCATCCATATTGATACCTGTACGTGTGGATCCAACATTTACAGAACTGCAGACACGCTCTGTCTTCGCCATAGCCTGTGGGATAGATTCGATCAGAAGTCTCTCAGCAGGAGTCATTCCCTTGCTTACCAGTGCAGAATAACCGCCGATAAAGTTTACGCCTACCACCTTGGCAGCCTTATCCAGAGTTTCTGCAATAGTTACAAAATCTTCCTTTGTCTTACATGCAGCTCCGCCAATCAATGCGATCGGAGTTACGGAAATTCTTTTATTTACGATCGGAATTCCATATTCACCGGAAATAGCCTCACCTGTAGATACCAGATCCTTTGCACAGGTTGTGATCTTTTTATAGATTTTCTCATTTAAAACAGCAAGATCACTGTCAATACAGTCCAGAAGACTGATACCCATAGTAATGGTACGCACATCCAGATTCTCCTGCTCGATCATTTTATTCGTTTCATTTACTTCAAAAATATTGATCATTTTGTTTTTCTCCCTTGTATGTTCTCTCAGCATTTTTCAGGCAATCTGATACAGGAAAGTCCCTCAGTGGCTTACCTGCTTAGATTTTCTCAGATTCTGTGCATTACATTGAAGATATCTTCATGCTGGCAGCGGATCACTACACCGATCTTATCTCCAAGGGCTTCCAGTTCTTTGGCAAGAACTCCGTTGTCTTTCTCACATTTGCTGGCATCTGTTACCATCATCATGTTGAAATATCCCTGTACGATGGTCTGGGAGATATCAAGAATGTTTACATTATTGTCTGCAAGATAAGTACAAACCTTTGCAATAATTCCTACGGTATCGTTTCCTACTACTGTGATGATTGTCTTTTTCATAAGTTCTTTGTCCTTTCTACACTGTAATTACTTCTGATATGCAATCCCTCTGTGCCACCTGAATTCTGAAATCACGCGACTTATAAGGGTTGTCACCTAAGGTTACTTCTGAACAGACGGTTTCATATGCCAGTTCCTCATAGTTATTTTCCCTGCTCAGATGTCCAAGGAAAATCCCTTTCATATTGTCATGCAGCAGCCTGCATAAAAGCCTGCCTGCATTCTCATTGGAAAGATGTCCCCTGTCTCCAAGGATTCTCTGTTTCAGATAATAGGGATATTTTCCAACCTGCAGCATACGGATGTCATGATTTGCTTCCAGAAGAAGCGCATCCAGATTCTGCAGATTACCGACTATGTACTCATTATATTTTCCAAGGTCTGTAGCAATCCCCACAGAATGCTCTCCACACTCTACCGGTATCCTACAGGCTGTGCAGCATCATGAGGGATCGTAAAAGGATTCACTGTCAGATCATTAATCTCAAAAGGCTCATCTTCGTGTATCTCACGAAATCCCTTCCGGCATTTTTCCAAGATTCATGTGAGATAAAGCTTCCACAGTTCCTTCTGTCGCATAAACCGGTATCTGATGTTTCCTTGCGATCACGCCCAGACCTTTGATATGATCCGAATGTTCATGTGTAATCAAGATACCATCAATATCTTTTCCTGTCAATTCCAGAGAATTCAATCCCTGTTCTACTCTTTTTCCGCTGATGCCTACATCCACCAGAAGATGGGTATTATCTGAGCCCACATAAATACAGTTTCCGCTGCTTCCGCTGGCAATGCTACAAAGTCTCATATTTTCTGATTCCTTCCTCAATCTGCCGTCTGGTCTGTGCAAAATCTCCGTTATTTACCACAACATAGTCTGCATTTTCCCGAAAAAAAAGTCTCCGGTGCCTGACTGGCAATGATACTGACTGATTTCTCTCTTGTATAACCGCGGTTCTCCATCAGTCTCCTGATACGGATCTCTTCATCCGTATGAATATACCATATCGTATCGCAAAACTCCTGATAATGATCTTCCAGAAGGAGTGCAGCTTCCACCACACATATCTTCTGTTCCTGCTGTTTCTTTACAGCTAACTGCTCTCTGATATACTGTTTCACAGCCGGATGGATGATCTGGTTTAATTTCTCCAGAAGCTCTGGATGTGAAAATACTACATCCGAAACCTGTCTGCGGTCAATAGTTTTATCATTTTTTATGATTTGTCTTCCAAATAGTGCAATCACCGGTTCATAACAGGACTGCCCCGGCTCCATCACCAGATGCCCGATCTCATCTGCTTTCATCACATATGCCTGATACTTTTCTTCAAGAAAATCAAGCACTGTACTTTTTCCGGCACCCACTCCGCCGGTAATTCCTATTGTTATCATCATCACTTCGCCTCATACCAGTTATTACCCTGATGCATATCGACTTCCAGTTCTACGGAAAGCTTTGCGGCACCTTTCATCTCTTCTTCAAGAATAGCAGAAACCTGCGGGATTTCCTCTTTACAGGTCTCTATCAGAAGTTCATCGTGTACCTGAAGTACAAGACGGGATTTAAGATTCTCATCCTTTAATCGTCTGTACACACGGTTCATTGCAATTTTAATGATATCCGCCGCAGTTCCCTGTATTGGAGAGTTCATGGCTACTCGCTCCCCAAAAGACCTCTGCATAAAATTACCGGATTTCAGTTCCGGGATCGGCCTGCGTCTGCCAAACATGGTAGTCACATATCCTTTTTCTTTTCCCTCTTCCACCAGTCCGTCAAGAAAACCTTTGATCTTTGGATAAGTTTCAAAATATCTTTCAATATATTCGGCTGCTTCTTTTCGTGTGATACTTAAATCCTGGCTGAGCCCAAAGGAACTGATCCCATAAACGATTCCAAAATTTACTGCCTTGGCATTTCTCCTCTGCAGATCTGTCACCTCATCAAAGGCACATGGAATACCTCTGATGCTGTATGTCTGTGGATATCCTGGGCTTCTTTATATGCCTGGATCAATTTCTCATCCCCTGACATATGTGCCAGAACACGAAGCTCGATCTGGGAATAGTCCGCATCCAGAAATACATATCCCTCTTCCGGAACAAATACCTTACGGATCAGTCTTCCAAGCTCCATTCTTACAGGGATATTCTGAAGATTCGGCTCTGTGCTGCTGATCCTTCCTGTTGCTGTAATTGTCTGGTTAAAAGTAGAATGAATCCTGCCGTCCTCTGCGATCTCACCAACAAGCCCGTCTGCATAAGTAGATTTCAGTTTCGCAAGCTGACGGTACTCCAGAATATCCTTTACAATGGGATACTCCGGTGCAAGCTTTTCCAGAATATCTGCCGCTGTGGAATAACCTGTCTTTGTTTTCTTTCCACCCTTAAGGCCAAGCTTTTCAAACAGGATCACTCCCATCTGTTTCGGAGATTGATATTAAACTCTTCCCCTGCCTGCTGCCAGATCTGCTTCTCCAGTTCTCCAATACGTACACTTAGTTTCTCACCGTAGCTTTTCAGTTCTTCACTCTTCACGCTGATTCCCCATTTTTCCATGGAATCAAGAGTAAAGATTAGCGGAAGTTCAATCTGTGTATATACGTTCCACATACCTGTATCATGCAACGCTTCACACATAGGTTTCCGGCAGGCAAGTGCTGTATAGGCCATGTAGCAGCCCCAGGCTGTAAGTCCCTCTGCACTTTCCTCCCATGCTTTTTCCACTGTTTTCTTTCCAAGAAGTTCCTCTCTTGCAGGCAGGATACGACCACTCAGATATTCCTTTGCCATATCATCATAGGTATAGGAGGATTTCAGCGGGTTCAACAGGTATGCAGCCACGCCTGCATCAAATACAGCCATCGGATCATCAAATTGTATATACTTGAGTAATGCCTTTACATCCAATGCACAGACAGTATGTGTTTTATTATATTTCAGAGTACCGTCTGCATTAACATCAGATATCTCTTTTTCTGAACTTCCCTTTGTATCTTCTGCATTACATTCCATATTATTCTCTGCATTATATTCAGATACCTTACGAAAAAGCTCTTCTAATTTTCCGCAGAGATATCCTTCTGTGATCATCCCCTCCACAGGAATATAATAAATTTCCTCTTCATTCAGCGCAAGTCCTGCACCAAATACCCTGCCATTCTCTGTAACCAGAGAAACACCCGCTGTCTTTCCTGCTTCCGCTTTCGCAAACAGCGCTTCACAGCCTGCCAGGTCTGCACATGTGAAAAACTCCTGTTCCAGCGTATCTTCCTGTACTGCCGCAGAGTCAAAACGGTTAAGCAGATTCTTAAATTCCAGCTGTCTGCAGAGAAGGAAAGCTTCTTTTGTATAAAGATTTCCCAGTTTTGCCTTTTCATACGAAAACTCTATGGGACTGTCCGTACAGATTGTAGCCAGAGCCTTGCTCATCTGCGCCATATCATAATGTTCTCTCATTGATTCCCTGGCTCTGTTTGGCTTCAGCTCTTCCAAATGTTCATGAGCATTCTCAATACTTCCATACTCCACAATAATCTTTGTGGCAGTCTTCTCACCTACTCCCGGGATTCCCGGAATATTGTCAGCACTGTCACCCATCAGAGCCTTTAACTCAATGATCTGGGGAGGTGTCACCTGATATTTCTCGATCACCTGCTGTGCATGATAATCCTCTATGGTGGTCTTGCCCCTTACAGTCTTTGGCAAACGGATCATAACCTTATCTGTCGCAAGCTGAAGCAGATCTCTGTCACCGGAAAGGATTGTCGCATCCATTCCTGCCGCTTCGCTTTTTCTGGCCAGAGTTCCCAGTATATCATCCGCTTCGTAGCCTTCTTTTGTCACAACATTCACACCCATTGCAGTAAGCATTTCTTTAATCAGCGGTACCTGCTCTCTCAGTTCTTCAGGCATGGGTTTACGTGTTCCCTTGTATGCTTCAAACATCTTATGGCGGAAAGTCGGTGCCTTCAGTCAAATGCCACCGTCAGATACTGAGGCTTCTCTTCCTCGATCGTCCGAAAAAGGATATTCAGGAAACCATATACTGCCCCTGTGTGTTTTCCTTCTGAATTTGTAAGATCCGGCAGACCATAAAAAGCTCTGTTCAGAATACTGTGTCCGTCAATCAGTAATATTTTTTCGCTCATAAAATCCTCCAGTGTCTTTATAGAATGTAATTTGTCTCCATCATTACAAAAATCAGTATTGCCGCAATCGTAGCGATCAGAAGGCATATACTCACGCCAAACATAAGCCAGCTGACTTTCTTCTTGCGGATATATCTTCTGGATTTCCGGATGTCCTGTTCCAGCAGTTTTTTGAAATCCAGAACCGAATCGCTGCTGTCATCATCAAGCTGATGTGTTACCTCATGGACAATAAAATATGTCTCCAGTTCATCATAACAGGAAGAACAATTCTGTACATGATCAAGAAACTCTTCCAGTTCATTTAACGGAAGATCATGTTTAATATACCTGCTCACCATTCCTTCTGCAGTTTGGCAATCCATCTTCATTCCCTTCTTTCTTCCAAAAAACATCCAGGATGCTGCGTTCACTATTACGAATTATAACCGAACCGGAGTTAATTGGCAAGAAAAAGCAGCAGAAGCTCAAATCGCCTCTGCTGCTTTCATTGCTGTTCACTCAGTTTTCAGTGATATAGCCAATTTTCCGGATTGCCTGCGACAATGGACTTTTGACTTGTATATCTCGAAAAAATATCACTTCTGCAGATTTACTTTCCCGGAAGATGTATCTGCGTCAGCTTCTGTACTGTTTTCGGATTCTGCATTGTTCTCAGACTTTGTATTACTTTCAGATTCCGCCACTGCAGTGGGAACCTGTACAGGTGCATTCAGGATTTTCATAAATTCCTCACCTGTAATTGTCTCATGTTCATACAGATATTTTGCAAGTTCATGGAGCTTTCCAATATTGTCCTGAAGGATTTTCAGTGCTTTCTGGTGTTCCATCCTGACAAGTTCCACAACTTTCTTATCCAGAAGAGTCTGTGTCTCAAAAGAACAGCTTAAGCTGGAGTCTCCGCCCAGATACTGATTTGTCACATTCTCCATGGCAACCATATCGAAGTCTTCACTCATACCATATCTGGAGATCATTGCTCTTGCAAGCTTAGTCGCCTGTTCGATATCATTGGATGCTCCGGTTGTAATAGAGTGGAAGATCAGTTCCTCAGCGGCACGACCGCCTGTAAAGGTCGCTATCTTATTTGCAAGCTCTTCCTTTGTCATCAGATAATGATCTCCGTCATCCACCTGCATGGTATATCCGAGTGCTCCTGATGTACGCGGAATAATAGTGATCTTGTGGACCGGTGCAGATTCGGTCTGCTTTGCTGCAACCAGCGCATGTCCGATTTCATGATAAGCAACTATCAGTTTTTCTTTATTGGAAAGAACTCTGTTCTTCTTCTGATATCCTGCGATAACTACCTCGATACTCTCCTCAAAATCTGCCTGGGTGGCAAATTTTCTGCCGTCACGTACTGCACGAAGTGCTGCTTCATTGACAATATTTGCAAGTTCTGCACCGGAAGCTCCGGCTGCAGCTTTCGCAATCTCATCAAAACGTACGGATCTGCGATCTTAATCTTCTTTGCATGGACTTTAAGGATTTCCTCACGTCCTTTTAAATCCGGAAGTTCAACAGGAATACGTCTGTCAAAACGTCCGGGACGAAGAAGTGCGGGATCAAGGGAATCCGGTCTGTTGGTTGCCGCAAGGATCACAACACCTTTGGAGCCGTCAAAACCATCCATCTCTGTAAGCAGCTGGTTCAGAGTCTGCTCGCGCTCATCATTGCCGCCTGTAAATCCGGCACCATCACGTTTCTTGCCAATTGTGTCGATCTCATCGATAAATACAATACATGGAGCTTTCTCATTCGCCTGTTTGAAAAGATCACGCACCTTGCAGCGCCCATACCAACAAACATTTCCACGAATTCAGAACCGGAAATGGAGAAGAACGGAACTTCCGCTTCACCGGCTACCGCTTTTGCAAGAAGTGTTTTACCTGTACCCGGAGGGCCTACAAGAAGGGCTCCTTTCGGCATAGATGCACCGATTTCTCTGTATTTCTGCGGGTTATGAAGATAATCTACGATCTCTGTCAGAAGATCCTTGGCTTCGTCCTCTCCCGCTACATCTGAGAATTTGATTCCCGTAGATGATTTCACATATACTTTCGCATTACTCTTTCCAAATGACATTGCCCCACCGGGACCTCCGCCCATGGAACTCATCATCTTCTTGCTGAGCCACCTTCCAAGAAGGATAAAGATGGCAATCGGCAGTACATATCCTGCGATCAGGCTGATCCAGATAGATGTCTGCTGTGGTGCTGCTGCACCGAACTTGACATTTGCATCATGCAAACGGTCTACAAGGTCAGGATCATTCATCTTGACAGTTCTGAAATAACCCTCCTGTCCGTCACTCTCTGCTACATAATAAATATAATCATCCTGAATTTCTACTGTCTTAACGTAATCCTTCTCTACTCCTGTCAGGAAAGTACTGTAATCAGTCGTCTGTACCTTTCGTCCCTCAATTGCAGGAAGTAACAGCACATTCAGAAGAATGATAATAACTGCCGCAATGATATAATATACATAAAGCGGTTTTCTGCCAGGCTTTTTATTATCAAGGTTCATTGGCTTTTCCTCCATTTCGTTTTGTTATGATGTACCATATCACTTATTCATCTCTTTTTCAAGAAAAGCGAGATAAATTTCATAAAGATTTTAGAATTATCTGAACTGTTCAATACGGCAAATAAAAAAAAGCGAAAACCTTCACAAACAAAGGCTTCGCTTACTTTTTAGTGCCGGCAGTGGGACTTGAACCCACACGTGGTTGCCCACAACAGATTTTGAGTCTGCCTCGTCTGCCATTCCGACATGCCGGCATTGAAACGAGTATTATCATATCACGTTTTTGTCGAAATGGCAAGGGCATTTTTGAGTTTTTTTTAATATTTCACAAACCTCGTTTTAGAATACACATTGCTTGCCTTGATCAGTTTCTGATATCTGGCAAACAGCTTCTCAGGAAGTCTGATAGTTACGGTTTTGTTGACCGCAAAAGCTTTTTTTCCAACATAGTTCAGTGCTGTACTGTTGATCCTGATCACTTTGACTGCCGGGCACTGGTAAAAAGCTCTGGCATCTATATGTCTGACACTGGCAGGAAGTATGAAATTTCGCAGTTTTGTACACTGTGCAAATGCGTTGCTGCCAATTCTTTTTACTCTGCTACCAAATCTTATGTTCCGCAGATTCGGGCACTGGCTGAACGCATATTTTCCAATCGTTGTTACATTATTTCCAAAAATAACATCTGTAATTTCTTTGTTCCCGCTGAAGGCATTCTTGTCAATTGTAGTTACTTTATAAACTTTATCATTGATCACAACTGTAGCCGGAATCTGTATCACATTATATTCCGCAGCAAGACCTGTAACGCTTACTTCTCTTTCATTCAAAATCTTATAGCCAATTCCACCTATCAGGTACTTATAGCTTCCACCCTGTTCAGTTAACGGAGCTGCATTGAACTGATATCTCACAGGTTGTACAATATCGTTTTTCTCCCATATACCTCCTGTATATTCTTCTCTCTGGAAAAAGACATATATATTGTATGCACGTTCCACCTTTGTATAAATACCCTTTGCAGAACCGATTTCCCATTTCCTGTGAATATCGCTTTCCTGCGGTTTGAGAGAAAGACTCCAGTATAATGGTGTCCATCTGACATCTCCCTCAACAGGATTCGTATTCTGCGTTCCGGCACCGGTCACATTAAATTTATAGTAAGTGTTGGGATAGAAAACCAAAGGTTTGTCAAGTCCTTCAACGACACTGTCATTTGCACTTACCCCTTTGCTTTCATCTGTGTCTGTTGAAGTTTCCTCTCCGGCTGCCCAGATGAAATTCTGTGTATCTGCTCCATCCTGAAATTCCGCTGCACCGGTCGTACTGACCGGAACTGCTGCCAGAACACCTGCCAGCACCATAGCTGCTATTTTTTTTCATTACTCTCTCCTCCTCTTTTTCAGCAGTATATCAAATATATACAACTGTTCAGTCCTTTCTTATAGCAATAGTGAACTGTTACTGTTCTGCTTACAATTTATATCTACATCTTGTATTTTACTTATTTTTCTGCTAAATGTCTACCTTGATTTTCTGCTAATCCTGTCGTATTTTTACTTCATCTGTATTCCACCTCTCATACGTGATATAATCCGCACCCATTTTCCTGAAAATGTCTACCATATCCTCATTCCGGCAAAGCCATACGGATATGCGGATTCCATTCTGATGAGCATTGTTGATATCATTCATACTGATATTTTTATACTCTGCACTTATGTCCAGATCATATTTCTTACACTGCTGTATCATAGAAGCATTCATGCGCACTGTACGGATCCACTGCATTTTTCCTGTAAATCCCATCTCACGCAGTTTACCAAGTGTTTCTATGCGAAAACAGATGAGTACCGGCTCTTTCTGTGATTCAGTCAGAAGCTGCATGAACAAATTCATGGCTTCTTCCGTACGGATTGACTTTATTTCAATCACCGGCGTCACAGAGTACTTATTGCAGCATGCAATATACTGTTCCAGTGTAGGAATAAGATTATCCGGATACTGCGAAGCATTTCTTCCATTTATAATCGGATACTGCTTTATCTCCTCATAAGTCATCTCTGAAATAAACCTGTCCTCCCCGCACATCCGCAACAAAGAATCATCATGAGAGACAACCAGAACTCCATCTGCGGTCTCTCTCACATCTGTCTCCACAAACTCCGCCCCATTGCGTCCTGCCGTCTCAAAGGCAGGCATGGAATTCTCAGGTGCTGCTGTCTGTTCACCTCTGTGCAAAATATAATGAGTAACTCCATCCAGGGGTTTCCGGAACTTTTCTTCATCTTCCGGTGCAGGTGTGATTTTCGGAGTTGGCGTGACCGTTACCGTCGGCTCCGGGGTCACAGATGGTGCTGGTTCATCCGGCGTCAGTGTAGGCGTAATTTCCGGAGTTTCTGACGCTGCCGGCAGGACGATCACTTCTATCTCTGATACATATCTGTCAGTACCATAAGAAACACTGGTGATTTTGACATTTCCCGCCTTTTTTGCAGTAACTTTTCCTTTCTTTGATACAGTTGCCACCGTTTTATCAGAAGAAGTATAAGTCAGCCTTTTTCCATACTTCTGCGGCTCCAGAATAACTGTCTTTCCTGCTGTTACTTTCACCTGTTTTTTGTATTTCTTAAAAAGAACTGTTTCCGTTTTATTACAGACAAAAACCTCGCAGTTTACTTTCAGTCCACTCATCTGTGCTGTGATCGTTGCCTGTCCGGGCTTTAAACCATATATCCTGCCATTTATAACCTTTGCACATTTTGAGTTACTGCTGGTCCATTTAAACTTCTTTGGACTCACTTTTGTATCATGATTCAGGATCTTTACTGTATAAGTGGCACCGGTCTTTACAACCACCTCAGATTTATGCACTCGATATTCGTCTGCTGCATAAGTATTATCTGCCACATATATTATACTGATAAAACCTGTAATTATAAGCACAATAGCAAATATGGCAGACCTTACAGTCTGCATGCCTGTTCTTTTGTCTCTGTATTCTTTTTTCTTATCTCCCATTATTCTATCTCTCATCTCTCATATGCCATTCCTGATCTGCTGCTTTTATTTCCGGTATGTTCCTAAACACTTCACAATCCTGATCACATTCGTCTCTGATGCAGGGACAGACCATCTTTACTTTTTTAAAATGTCCGGGAACACCCTCATATTGTACACTCCACAGACCATTGTAATGCAGCTGTTTACACATTCCTGTTTCATATTCATATTTAATCATATGTCTACCTCCGAACAGACAAAATTTTTACAGTACATTCTTCTGAAATCACTGTTTCTCCATGCAAAACGAAAGGCACTAACCTTCCAGCATCATGCACAGATCAGTACCTTTCTTTTTGTGTGTTTTTATGTCATATCTGCCCCGGCAATACCACAAGATAGTAAATTACAGAATAATCACAGCATTATTCCATATCTTCCAGTAATTTCTCATAAATCGGGAAGCAGTCAAATGTTGCGAAATAATCCTTCGGTGTCTCGGCACGGCGGATCATCTCGAAACTTCCATCTTCATGGAGAAGGATCTCAGAAGATTTCAGTTTACCATTGTAGTTATATCCCATGGCAAAACCATGAGCTCCTGTATCATGGATCACAAGAAGATCTCCCATATCAACCTTCGGAAGATAGCGTCAATTGCAAACTTATCATTGTTTTCGCAGAGAGAACCTGTCACATCATACATATGATCACATGGCTGGTCTTCTTTTCCCATAACAGTGATGTGATGGTATGCGCCATACATTGCCGGACGCATCAGGTTTACAGCACACGCATCCACACCAATATATTCTTTATGAGTATGCTTCTCATGGATTGCCTTAGTTACCAGGCAGCCATACGGTCCCATCATGAAACGTCCCATCTCTGTATAGATTGCAACATCACCCATTCCGGCCGGAACAAGTACTTCTTCGTATACTTTGCGGACACCCTCACCGATCTCTCTGATATCATTCGGAGTCTGATCTGGTTTGTAAGCGATTCCAACACCACCGGAAAGGTTGATAAACTTCACATGAGCGCCTGTCTCCTTCTGAAGTTTCACTGCCATTTCAAACATCTCTTTCGCCAGCATCGGATAATACTCATTTGTCACAGTATTGCTTGCAAGGAATGCATGGATACCGAATTCCTCGGCACCTTTTTCCTTCAGGATCTTGAATGCTTCAAAAATCTGCTCTGTTGTCATACCATATTTGGCATCTCCGGGGTTGTCCATAATATCGTTGCTGATCTTAAACACTCCGCCCGGATTATAACGACAGCTGATCACCTTCGGAATATATCCTACGGCTCTTTCTACGCTCTCGATATGTGTGATATCATCAAGATTGATGATCCCGCCGATTTCATTTGCATATTTGAATTCTTCTTCCGGTGTATCATTGGAAGAAAACATGATATCTCCCTCTTTGCATCCGATTGCTTTGGACATCATCAGCTCTGTCATGGAAGAACAGTCACAGCCACAGCCATACTCCTGAAGGATCTGGATCAGAAATGGATTTGGAGTTGCCTTCACAGCAAAGAATTCTTTGAAGCCCTTATTCCATGCAAATGCTTCTTTCACTGCCTTTGCATTCTCGCGGATACCTTTTTCATCATAAAGATGGAAAGGTGTAGGAAACTGCGCGGTGATTTCCTGAAGTTTATCCAGGGTGACAAATGGTACTTTTTTCATAATAATCTTTTCTCCTCTTACTTCTTGTGTATATTGTGTATATAAATGATCCTGACAATACTTCGTAGTTTCCGTTACATTTAGAACAGAAACGGAATTCCAGATTCGGATCATCTTTCTCTGTACGGCCACAGACTGCACATTTGTGCTTCGTCACTTCCCCTGACTTGCTGCCACCCGGGAAGGGAACGGTCTTACTTTCTCCCATTGCTCTCTTAAACTGATTTCTGCGATGGATTTCCTTCGGATTGTATCTGTTAAGATTTCTTGTACCAAGGAAGAAAATAATAAAGTTCAGTAAGGATGCGATGATCGGCAGTGCCATAAACCATGCTCCTCCCATAAAATATCTGACAATATCATATACCACAAGAGCAGCATATACAATCGCCATCACTTCATCTTGATCGGGATTACAAAGTACAGTAAAACCTTCATATCCGGATATGTCAGCGCATATGCCAGAAAAATAGATAAACTGATATAATACGTTGAAAACTGTGATCCATTCAGATAAGCATCTAACACTCCACCTGTGATAAAATACAAAATAAACGCAGAAATTACTGTAAAAATCATTCCAGATAAAATATATACAGTAAATCTGAATGATCCCCATGTACGTTCCAGCGATGCACTGATCGGATAATAAAAGAACAATATCGCAATCACAAACCATAAAGCAGATGACGTACTCGGCGGATAAATAATCCATGTAACAAGTCTCCATATCTGACCATGCAGGATTTCAGAGACATTCAAACTCAACATGGAAAGAGCCCCTGGATTAATATACATCAATGCATATCCCAGTACATAACTTACAATAATATAAATCGTAAGATTCTCAATCCCGCGATTTCCAAATTTTCGTTCCAGTTTGTCAATAAATTTCATAAATCTCCTTTTCTCACAAAATGCTATTCGTTCTTTCGTTACAGCGGATATCCACAATCTGCTTTCTCTGCGTAATTCTGCACCGAATAACTGCCTCTCAGTTCAGACACAAAATCAGAAAAACTTCTTCCTGGAAAGAAATATCGCTGCAATGATACTTGCCACTACAGAAAGGATGATAACGATAAGAAATCCCCATGGTGTCCTGGAAAACGGCATTCCCGCAGCACTCAGGTTCATACCATACGCACTGAAAACAATAGTCGGAATACTCATAACAATGGTAATAACAGCCAGAACCTTCATGACAATGTTCAGGTTATTAGAAATAACTGATGCAAAAGTTCCCATCATACTGCTGAGGATACCACTGTAAATATTAGCCATCTCAATGGCCTGCTTGTTCTCAATGATAACATCCTCCAGAAGCTCTGTATCCTCCGGATATTTCTTGATACTCTCCACCTTCAGAAGTTTCTCCAGAACCATCTCATTGGAACGCAGAGATGTGGTAAAGTATACCAGTGATTTCTCCAGTTCCAGAAGTTCCATCAATTCCTGATTTCTTGTAGACAGATGAAGTTTCTCCTCAATCTGCTCGCTCTTCTTATCTATAATACGCAGATATCTCAGATACATGCTGGCATTACGGTACAAAATCTGCAGAATAAATCTGGTTTTCATATAGGTAAAAAAGTTTCTTACCCTGCCTTCCATAAATCTTGTCAGAACCTGTGTGTCTTCCAGACATACAGTAAAGATCATCTTCTGAGTCACGATAATACCAAGAGGAATGGTCACATACCAGTCCTTCTCGTTACGTTCTTCAATCGCAGGTACATCTGCAAGGATAAGGGTATAATTGTCCTCCACTTCTATACGGGAACGCTCTTCCTCATCCAAAGGTGCGCGCAAATCGTCCACCTCTATCCCAAATTGCTCGGAAATTTCAAAAATTTCTGTTGCCGTAGGATTCGTCAGCGCAATCCAACAGCCCTCCTGTGGTTCCTGTATTTCATGGATAGCGCCATCGATTGTCTTAAAAATCCTTACCACGATCCACACTTCCCTTCTTTTTCTCGATTTCCCCTCAATAGATTGTTTACTGTTTACTCTGTTCTCAGTAACAATAAATCTGCAACTATTCAGAGTTTCTGCAAGAGATTACTGAACAGTTACGTTTGCTCTTTATTTTCACAAAGACTCAAACATCATTATAATTTGAACATGAATTTTTGTCAATTCCAATGCTTTCGGTTTACAAAACTTTTACACTTCGCTATAATAAAGTAGTATTTATTTATAAAAGTCCCGTAAAGTGGGGCGTACAGATTGCGGGAGTGATTTTCCAAACACGCTCTAACTATGGCAACTGAATTCAGGTGAAATATCCCGCAAAGTGGGGCGTGCAGATTGCGGAAATGATTTTCCAGACACGCTCTAATACAATAACAGGAAAGGATACAAATCATATGAGCCAGTCATCATTTGGAAATAAATTTAAGGTAACTACCTGGGGGAATCCCACGGAAAAGCTCTCGGAGCTGTGATAGACGGATGCCCGGCAGGCCTTCCTCTCTGTGAAGAGGACATTCAGAAATTCCTCGACAGAAGGAAACCCGGACAGAGCAGATACACCACCGCCCGTAAAGAAGGAGATCTGGTAGAAATCCTCTCAGGTGTCTTTGAGGGCAAAACCACCGGAACTCCAATTTCTCTGATGGTAAGAAATACAGATCAGCGCTCCAGAGACTACGGAAATATCGCATACTCCTATCGTCCCGGACATGCAGACTATACTTTTGACCAAAAATACGGATTCCGCGACTACAGAGGCGGTGGACGTTCTTCAGGGCGGGAAACCATCGGAAGAGTTGCAGCAGGTGCCATTGCTTCTAAAATATTAGAAGAACTTGGCATTTCAATCTGCACCTATACCAGATCTATCGGACCTGTTGAAATTGCTTCTTTTAATAAAGAAGAAATCCATCAGAATGCATTTTATATGCCGGACGCACAGGCAGCAGTGAAGGCCGGTGAATATCTGGAAGAATGTATGAAGAATCAGGACAGTGCAGGCGGCGTGATCGAATGTCGTATTACCGGAACACCTGCCGGACTTGGCGAGCCAGTCTTTGACAAGCTCAGTGCTCTTCTTGCCCACGCCCTGATGTCCATCGGTGCAGTCAAGGCTGTTGAAATCGGTGACGGCATTGCAGTGACTTCCTCAAACGGTTCCACTGACAATGATGGATTCACAGTCAAAGACGGTGAAATCATCAAAACCTCCAACCACGCAGGCGGAATCATGGGAGGAATCAGTGACGGCAGTGAAATCATACTTCGTGCCCATATCAAACCAACCCATCCATCAGCCAGCCGCAGCAGACCGTAACCAAAGATAAAGAACCTCTTTCTCTGGAAATCCATGGCCGACATGATCCGGTCATTGTCCCAAGAGCAGTGGTTGTGGTAGAATCTATGGCAGCAATCACACTGGCGGATGCGCTCTTTGTCAATATGAGTTCCCAGATGGATAAGGTTCGGGATTTTTATCGGAAATAATTCCAATTAATCCACGCAAAAATACCTTCACTTGAATTCTGAGCTGATCTCAGTTTCAAATGAAGGTATTTTATTATCTGCCTATATTGCTGATTCTATGTAACGAATCTGTTATTCTTCCGGAACCGGCCAGATTCTGATACAGTTTGGCTCTGTAATCTTAATCGGCTTGCCGTTCATCACAATAATATTCTTCTCATAATCCACTGTAAAAGTAGTCAGTGTATTACTTGCATGATTAGCCAGCACCAGATGCTTATCATCCGGTAAAAGTACCAGATCTTTCGGATATTCACCACTGATCGGAAGTGTAAACTTCCTTGTCAGCATACCAGTCTCCTCATCACGCTCAAACATGGAAACTGTATCCTCACCTGCTGTTGTACAGAAAAGATGCTTGCCATCATTTGCAAGAGAAAGACCGGACGCTGCATTATGTGTATCATGAACATCCTTCTTCGCACTTGTCTCAATCGTCTGGATCAGTTCAAACGCCGGAACCTTACCGCTTCCATCATATTTGTAAGCCCTGATCTCATTACTGAGTTCAAAGAGAATATAAGCAAACTTACCATCATCGCTAAAACGAATGATACGCGGGCCGCTCTCTCTCGGACATCTCAGGATGTCTACCAGTTCCAGCTTATTGCGCAATTTGTTGACACGGTAAATCTTCACCTGATCAATTCCGTTATCTACTGCACAGAGATATTTATTATCCGGAGTTGGACGAACACAGTTCACATGGGGACGGAAGTTACGCTCTGCAACACTTCCGAGTCCTGTATGGAATACGCCATCCATCAGGCTTCCAAGTCTGCCGTCCTTATGAGTATGTACAACAGTCACCTTACCGTCATGATATCCGGCAACATAAAGATACTTACCGTCAACATCTGTAGAAAGGAAACAGCCTCTCATTCCATCAATATTTACACTGTTGATACGTGACAGATCACCATTTTTATCACGTTTAAATACTGCAACACCCTCATCCTCGATAGAATAAAGATACTTACCATTCTTTGAAACAGCCATGTGGGATGCATTACTTACTTCAACACTGCTGCGTTCTGTAAGAGTGCCATTCTCAACATCAACATCATAAACATGGATTCCCTGTCTGGAAGAGCCATGTGTATAAGAGCCCACATAAGCTACATATTTCTTTTCACTCATAATGCTTTTTTCCTCCTGCTGTCCTGAAGTTTATTTATCATCGCTCACTCTGTTCCCGTCTGCTGTCAGCGAGCAATAATATTTTCGTCCCAATATTGCCGGACGATGTCATACGATAAGGTGATTATAGCACATTTTCCTAATCAGAACAAGATTACGGAACTCAGTTTTATGTATTTTTTCCAGTTCATGGGTTACTGTCGTTACTGTTCACATACAAGCAAAATTCTATTGCCGCAGGCAATCTGGAATGAATTTTGGCTAAGTTCTATACCGGATAAGCGCTCTGCTGTTTATTTGGTAAAATAATTTCTGACAGCCTCCAGTGTCTGGTCTATGATCTCATCTGTATGGGCAACAGATAAAAACATTGCCTCAAACTGTGACGGAGCCATATGGATTCCCTGCGCAAGCATTCCCTTGAAATATTCCGAGAAAGCTTTTGTATCTGAAGATTTGGCTGATGTATAATCCACAACCTCCTGCTCTGTAAAGAACAGGCTTCCCAGGAGGATACGTGATTGATATGGTAAGGCAGATTTTTCTCTGCTAGGATTTTCTCCATACCGCCATAGAGACGTTTTCCTTTTTCCTCCAGATCTTTATAGATTTCCTGGTGCTCATAGAGGTATTTTAACTGTGTCAGTCCTGCTGCCATTGCAATAGGATTTCCGCTTAAGGTACCGGCCTGGTAAACCTTTCCCACAGGGGAAACCAGTTCCATAATCTCTCTGCGTCCGCCGTATGCGCCTACCGGCATACCTGCACCGATGATCTTACCATAGGTAACCAGATCAGGGGTCACGCCAAAATATTCTGCAGCACCGCCAAAAGCCAGACGGAAACCAGTGATAACCTCGTCAAAGATCAGAAGGGCGCCGTACTCATCGCAGAGCTTTCTCAGACCTTCCAGGAACCCCTTTTTCGGAGGAACCACACCCATATTGGCGCCTACAGCTTCCACGATAACAGCAGCAGTCTGTCCGTCAGCCTGCTCCATCAGTGCACGTACACTGTCCAGATCATTATAAACAGCAGTCATGGTATCCTCTGTGCATCCCTTAGGCACACCGGCACTGTCCGGAACACCGCTTGTCATCACACCGGAGCCTGCACTTACCAGCATGGCATCACTGTGTCCATGATAGCATCCTGCAAATTTAATGATCTTATTCTTTCCTGTAAATCCTCTGGCAACACGGACTGCACTCATAACAGCCTCTGTACCGGAATTTACCATACGCACCATATCCACATGTGGAATATGGTCACAGATGAATTCAGCCATCTCCACTTCGATTGCAGTTGCACATCCGAAGCTGAGGCCCTTTTCACATGCCTTCAGTACACTTTCTTTTACTTCCGGAAAATTATGGCCCAGAATCATAGGTCCCCAGGAATCGATATAATCCACATATTCTTTTCCATCAACATCATAAATATGGCATCCGTCTGCGCGGTCGATAAATCTCGGTGCAATACCGATTGCGCCATAGGCACGTACAGGACTGTTTACTCCTCCCGGAATCACCTTTACCGCTCTGTCAAATAATTCTTCTGATAAACCCATCAGCCGATTCTCCCTTCATCCATGCATTTTGCAAGTTCTTTTGCATAATAAGTAAGATAGATCTGGGCACCTGCACGGTATGCACTGACTGCCATCTCACACATAATACGTTCTTCATCGATCCATCCCATCTTTGCAGCTGCTTTCACCATTGCATATTCACCGCTTACACTGTATGTTGCAACCGGCACATTTACAGCCTTTGATACCTCAGAGACCATATCCAGATAAGACATGGCAGGTTTTACCATAATGATATCTGCGCCCTCTTCCACATCCGTAAGAGCTTCCTTCATTCCTTCTCTTCTGTTATGGAAATCCATCTGGTAGCTCTTTCTGTCACCAAAAGACGGTGCAGAACCTGCTGCATCACGGAATGGTCCGTAGAAAGCAGATGCATATTTTACTGCATAGGACATGATCGGTGCTCCATAATGTCCGTTCGCATCAAGAGCCTCACGAATAGCACGTACACGTCCGTCCATCATATCAGAGGGAGCTACCATATCTGCGCCTGCCTCTACATGGGAAACAGCTGTCTTAGCCAGTAATTCCAGTGTTGCATCATTATTTACATCATGACCGCAGAGCACTCCGCAATGTCCGTGTGAAGTGTACTCACACATACATACATCTGTGATATAGTACATGTCCGGGAACTGTTTCTTTGCTTCTCTCAGGCTTTCTGTACGATTCCGTTGGGGTCGTACGCACCGCTTCCCACCTCATCCTTGTGATCCGGGATGCCGAACAGCATAATGCTGTTTACTCCTGCATTCTGCAGACGTTCCAGTTCAAAAGGAAGACGGTCTACACTGTAGCGGAACTGTCCTTCCATAGAAGGGATCTCTTCTTCAATTCCTGTTCCCTCTTTTACAAATAAGGGATAAATAAGGGAAGACTTGTCCATTCTTGTCTCTCTTACCATTTTTCTTAAATTTTCACTGCCTCTTAATCTTCTTGGTCTCTGAATTAAATCCATGTCTTTTTGCTCCTTTTATCAACAATTCTCATAACTGTTCCATTTTTTGCAGAATAGTTATCAGTTTTCCTGTTTCATCTCTTCCACAAGCTCTATGAGACTTTCGATGGTAGCCTTCTTTGCCATGCGGGTCTGCATACCATAAGCATCTGCTGCAGCTTTGGTCTGTTTTCCGATACAGGCAGCTTTTACCTTCGTATAGTCCAGTCCCTTTGTGCCTTCCACAAAGCCCTTTACAGTGGATGCACTGGTAAATACTACACAGTCCACACTTCCTGTCTCCAGCTCTTTCTTCTCATCGATCAGCCTGCTCTTTTCATAACAGGTTGTGTAAGTAGCAATGTCATCTACTTCGCACCTGTCTGCTCCAGCAATTCTGTCAGCTTTTTATTTCCGGCTTCGGCTCTTGGGATCAGAATTTTTTCATTTCCCTGAAGTTGTTTTGCAAGCTCTGCCCCAAGAGTATCTCCGTCATACACACCTGGCACAAAATCAGCCAGCAGGTGATGCTCTTTCAGCTTTTTCTTCGTTCCTTCACCGATCACTGCGATCTTCGCCTGTCCCAGGCTGCGCACATCCATCTCTTTTCTGTCCATCTCGTCAAAAAAGATCTCCACACCTGCAGGGCTTGTAAAAATGATCCACTGATAAGTATCCAGTTTCTCAAATGCCTCATACAGTCTGCCATTATCCTCAACAGGTACTGTACAGATAGACGGCAGCTCCAGAACCTCGGCACCTTTCTGACGGAGAAGATCTGCTGTCTTTGAAATATGCTGTCTTGGTCTTGTGACCAGAACCTTCCAGCCTGCCAGAGGAAGTTTCTCGTACCAGGCAAATTTGTCAGCCAGAGAACATACCTTTCCCACAACAATAATGGCAGGTGTCTCTATCCCCTGTCTGTCCACCTCTTCCTTGAGGGTACCTACAGTAGCAACCACCCGCTTCTGTCCTGCTGTTGTTCCTTTCTGAAGAACTGCTGCCGGCATATCCGGGTCCATGCCGCCTGCAAGAAGTCCTTTGCAGATATCCTCCAGTGCTGCAATTCCCATTAGAAACACCAATGTTCCCTTTGTCTGGGTCAGTGCTTTAAAATCTATATCATACTCCTGCCCTGCGCGTTTATGTCCTGTAATAATATGTAAGGACGAACAGAAATCCCTGTGTGTCACAGGAATCCCATTGTAAGCAGGAACAGAAATCGGAGATGTCACTCCGGGCACGATCTCATAAGGGATTCCATTCTCAGAAAGAAGTTCCAATTCCTCCCCGCCTCTTCCAAAGAGAAAGATCTCCACCTTTAAGCCTTACCACTTTATTTCCTTTTTCAGCTTCTTCCAGAAGAACCTTATTAATATCCTCCTGCACCATTGTATGGTGATTTGCTCTTTTACCTACATTAATCAGTCTGGCATGCTCCGGGATCTTTGCCAGAACCCCTTCGCCCACCAGACTGTCATATACTACCACATCTGCCTGCTGCAGAACCGCTGCGCCCTTTAATGTAAAAAGCCCGATATCACCCGGTCCTGCACCAACCAGCCAAACCTTGCCAGCTGCCATGTTTCTTCTCCTTTTTGCGTCACAAGAATTTTCTTTTTATAATTTTTTTTATCTTCCCTCACAGTCAGATTTCAATTGCTTTGCAAGAGCTGTTCCAAGCTTCTCTCCATCCTCTGCTGCACCTCTGATCTGACCTGTAAGCCACTTTCCTGTAGCTTCACTGTAATATAAACCGCGGATAAAGATCTCATCTCCGCCCACCTCTGCAAATGCAGCTACAGGCGAAGAACATCCTCCGTCCAGATATTTTACATATGCGCGCTCTGCAGTTCCTGCAAGCCAGGCATCCCTGTCACAGTATCCGTCCAGATACCCATAATCCTCACCTTTGCGTCCCTGCACAGCCAGGATCCCCTGACCTGCTGAAGGAATCATCTCATCCGGTGTAAAATATCTGCTGATCCTGTTTTCCAGCCCCAGTCGTTTCAGACCTGCCGCTGCCAGGATCAGCCCTGAATACTCTCCTTCATCCAGCTTGCGAAGCCTTGTCTGCAGATTTCCACGGATACTCTTTACCTCCATCTCAGGATACAGCTTCTTTAACTGAAGAGTTCTCCTTAAGCTGGAACATCCCAGAGGTTTATCCGGATCCAGCTCCGCCACTCCCTCAGGAAGCACCAGTACATCTCTTGGATCCTCACGCTTTGAAAAGGCCAGAAGCGGAAGCTCTTCCGGCACCTCCATAGGCATATCCTTAAGACTGTGTACAGACAGATTGCTTTTACCATCCAGCAATGCCCTGTCCAGTTCTTTTACAAACAATCCTTTTCCGCCCACCTTATCCAAAGTACGGTCCAGAATAATATCTCCTGTTGTTTTCATAGTCAGGATATTTACTGTTATTTCAGAGCCGGCATTTTTTTCACGGTTTTTCTGCTCTATGTAACTTTTTACCATCTCACTCTGGAGAACTGCCAGCTTACTCTCTCTGCTTCCAATGATCACCTCAGTCATCATTCTCCTCCTCATTATCATCTTCCTGCGCAACCCTCTCCAGGGCATTCTGGATCTCTTCTCTTATCCTGCGCGCTTTTTTATGGTCCAGACCACTGGCTGTAATTCCCACTACCAGTCCCTCTTCCATATAAATTCCCGGGAAATAAAAATCGCACTGCTCCCTGTCACTGGCTACATTAACATAAACGCTTCCTGCCTGCAGATCCTGTGGATCTCATCATTTAACTTTCTGTCATTGGTAGCTGCGATCACCATATATGCCATCGCAAAATCTGTACGCTTCACCGGACGTGTGATCAGCTCTACATAGCCGGCTTTGCCAAGCTCCATCATCTCCATGGTGACCTTCGGAGCAATGACTCTGATATTTCTGGTGAATGATAAAAGGGTTTTCACTCGACGAGTTGCAATGTTTCCGCCGCCTACAACCACGATATTCTTATCTGATAAGTCTATAAACATTGGAAAATACGGCTTATTCTTCATATATTTTCTCCAGTCCTGCCACACACTCAAGGAAAATCTCCTGATTCAGACTGTCACGCAGACCAAAGATCAGTTTATTTACTACTTTTCCTGCTGCCGTATCCACTGCATGGACCAGATTCTGCCTGTCATCCTCTTCCATAGGTGTTTTCTTTAATATCTTTGCAATCCTTAAATTCAGTCATTGACTGCCTCATCTTTAATATCCTGAATTCTTGGGATCAGTCTCTTCCATCCAGCCATTGGAAAAATTCATCCATCTGCTCTCTTACGATCGCGCCTGCTGCCTCCAGATTTTCCTGAAGCTCTGCAGGAACTTCCTCTATACGGAAGCTGTCCATGTCATAAAGTGTGACCCCCTGGATTTTTCCAACAGATGGCTCTATATCTCTGGGAACTGCCAGATCGATCAGGATCAGGTCATCCTTTGTCCTGATTCCCTGGAACAATTCTTCTTTTAATGTAAAATTCGGGCTTGCAGTTGCACTTACTACAAGATCACACTGTGGCATATACTCCATTCTGTCACCGTAATTAATACGCTTGCAGCCCAGCGGAATATTCACAACTCCGCTTCTGTACTGACGGATGGTCACTGTTACATCTGCACCTGCCTCCTGCAAGGCCTGAGCAGCCACCTTGCCCATCTCACCGTTACCGATGACCATACAGGTCTTATCCCTGAGAGAATACCCCTTCTCTGCCAGAAATCCGATGGCTGATGGATCACTGACGGATTTCCATGGGAAAAAGGAACCTCTGTCTTAATTCTCTTTCCTGCTGTGGCAGCCATTCTGAACAGAACCTCCAAAACACCATCTGCCGCAAAATTCTCTCTTGCCAGATTCAGGGCATCCTTCACCTGTGTAAGGATCTGATCCTCCCCTATGATCTGTGATTTCAGACCACTGGTAAGATAAAAAAGATGCTCAACTGCCTCCTGATCCTTACGCTCTACAAAATATTGTCTGTAAGAATCCTCAGTAATTCCCTTTATCCTGCAGAGGCAGTCATAAAGACAGACATCCACCTCATCATCCACACTTGCCCAGACCTCCAGGCGGTTACAGGTGGACAGGATCACGCATCCATATATTCCATTTTGATTCTTTATTTTTTCCATTGCTTCACCGGCATTTTTCTTTGTAAATGCAAATTTCGCACGAATATCCACCGGTGCCATATTATGGTCAATTCCAATCATGGAAATACTCATAACTTCTAACTCTCCTTCGTATTTCACCATTCCTCATTCATTTCATATCAAATCAAATATCCCACTGGCAACAGGGTATTTGATTTGATAAGAAATCCGGACAGCTAAAAAGCACTGTCAGAGATATCATAATCATTTCCTGTTAAGATGTCAATTGTAAACACGGAAAAAACTCAGCATTAGAGTAAAGGATGTTACTGTTCACATACCACTATCCCGAGACATACAAGCCAAAATTCCATTGCCGCAGGCAATCTGGAATGAATTTTGGCTAAGTTACTGTGAACGGAGTGAACAGTAACTAAAGGATAACGTGACAAGACCTCATTACCGTTCGTTCTGCATCCGGTAATGAGGTCAGAATATTCTGTGTTTACTGTTTATCTATTCTCATCAAAACTTTACATTTCTTTCTGTAACAGGCGATTCCATATTTTATGATTGTATGAATTCCTTCCTGTTCCAACGCCTCAGTATATCTGATATCTATAATCTGCTGAAGTGCTTTTTCGCACTCTCCCTGAAGATTTCCGTCATCTGCATATTTTACTTCGATCACAATCCCCACATCTTCATCCTCTATACGGATCAGAATATCCCCGAATCCATCTCCTGATTCCCGATTGGACATTACTGACCAGTTCTCTTTGAATCCCAGAATCCCCAGCAGCAATCCATGATAGAAATTTTCTTTCGTTGGTTTCTGCGCAAAGGTATCTCTTATGCTGATCGTTTTCTTCATATATTCTGTAAAAATCAACTCTACTTTTTCCGGATTTTGGTTCAGCAGTGCATCACACAAATCACTGACTGTTTTTCCATCGTCCTTTACATTTTCTTTGAACATTTTCAGAATATGGTTGGTGATAATATTTCGGATTTCTCTATTGGGAATGACCAGATTATACCTGTTGCCACTGGGTTCCCCTCTCTGTGTCAGATATCCTGTCATAAAAAGTGTACTCCACAGATTGTCTATGGAAGAATATAATTCCTTATAGGTAAGCTCAGAATTAATTTCTTTCTGGACAATCCCTCCATTTACCAGCTGTTCCAGTTCCATTCTGGTCAGCTTCTGTGGTTTTCCCACACTGTCAATGAAATGGCTGATCACACTGTTTCCACTTGTATTCGCCCAGTAATTCTTCGGTTCCAGCCCGGGATCTGCCAGATGATCGCTGCAGAAATTGATCACATCCCATGGACAATAAACATCCACATTTCCAAACCGGTAGCCGTCATACCACTCTTTCACTGTCTCATAATATTTTTCCTGTCCATAATACCGGAGGAGTTCCTTTACTTCCGCATCTGTAAATCCAAATGTTTCATCAAAACTCTTATCTGTAATGGAATAAACCTTAAAGTTGTTAAGACCTGTAAAAATGCTTTCTTTTGCAATCCGCAGGCATCCTGTCAGCACTGCGAATTTCAGACTGCTGTTGGTTTTTAATGCATTCTCAAATAAATTACGGATCAGCAATACCATTTCATCATAATAGCCATTTTCATTTGCCTTTGCCAGAGGTACGTCATACTCATCGATCAGAACAATTACTTTGCTGCCATAGTGCTTTTCCAGCAATTCTGTCAGCTCACGGATACTGTACACCAGAGAATCGTTTGTCATTTCTTTTTTCTTTAACTGTGTCAGTAATTCGTGATCTGTTTCATCAAGCTCTGTGCTGTCTGAAAGTACGGATAGTCTGCGGGCTTCTTCATTGATTGTTTTTATGAGAAATCTTCGGGCTTCCTCATATGTGGCACCATTAATTCCCTTCAGACTGACAGAAACCACCGGAAATTTTCCCTGATATTTTTCACATAATTCCTGATTATCTGAAATCCTCAGCCCATCAAACAGAGTCTTATCTTTTCCAATCTCAAAAAAACTCTGGAGCATACTCATATTCAGGGATTTTCCAAAGCGTCTCGGACGGGTAAACAGGTTTACCTTTCCCCACTGGGTAAGCAATTGTTCAATTACATGTGACTTATCTACATAATAGAAATCTTCCCGACGCATCTCTTCAAAATTCTCAATTCCAATTGGAAGTTTTTTAATCCTGCCATCTTATATCCCCTTCCATTTATAAAGCATACCTTCTTATTGTTATCCGTCTTATTACTGTTTATAATATCATGAATCCTATCGTAATTCCAGAAAATAATGTAACCTGTTACTATCGCAAGTGACAGTGGCAAGCGAAGTAAAATATGTAATAATATGATTGAGATACTTGCAGAAAATATTAACAGAAATGGAAGGTGATGAAAATTATGAAGATATTGAAGAAAGCAGGAGGGATTCTCCTTGTAATAATCGGAATATTATTTTTTGTATCTGCTTTAAAGATGATCTTTGTGGATAACCCCAAAACAAAAGCAGCTCTGAAAGACGCAGTTTACGTTGATGCAGCAGATACGATCGACCCGGAAAACGATGGAAAGACAGTCATTGTATGCGGCACATTCGAGCTGACTAAACCGGCACATGATGATGAGCTTGGACTGGACTTTGACAGCATCCGCATTTCAAGTTCAAAACAGACAATGAAATTAACAAAATCTTCTTCCAAAAAGAAGGAGGCAATGACTGACGACGAAAAGAAATATGGCGTTCTGGAATGGAATTCATCTTTCAGCAGCATGCCGGTATCAGGCCAGGGGAAAATTGGAAATTATGCACTTTCGCAGGATTTTATTGATGATATTATGCTGACCAAAACCTGGGAAGATTACGACAAGGCAGCATTATCATCTGCCGGTTATACATATGTACCGGATAACACCTATACACAGAAGCATTTTATAGAACCATCGAACCAGACGACACGTTCACATAAAGAATATGATGTTCGTTATTATTATTCTGCTGCTGATTTCGAAACAGGGCAAACCGTAACTGCTATCGGCATACAGGACGGACAGACTCTCAAATCCGCACCCGGAATCACAGAGAATCTGATGAAAAATAAACTTGACCGCGATGAAGCGATCAAACAGGGCGGCACCCCAGGTGTAGGAGCCCAGATCTTTTCAGTTGTTTCCTCATTGCTGTTAATATTGGGAGGGTTCCTTCTTATTATATTATGAGAAATAAATCTATAGCAATCCTCTTAAATGCATTATTTACGAGGATTGCTATAAAAATAAGATATTGTTGTATCATTAAATCAGATGGTTGGGCGATGTACTAACTTTTTACTTCTCAATTCTAAGCATGCGATATCCAATGCCAATATGTGTCTGGATGTATTGCACTCCATTTTTCTCAGGCTCCAGTTTTTTTCGCAATGTTGCCATAAAAACTCTAAGAGAAGCAACGTCATTATCCGAACATCGTCCCCAAATCTGCTGGGTAATATAGGTATGTGTCAATACCTTTCCCACATTGCGGGACAAAAGACAGAGCAGCTTATATTCTATAGGTGTCAGATGCAATTCCTCTCCCTTCAGATATGTACAGCCTGCCGTATAGTCTATCTTTAATCCACCATTCTCAAAAACAGAGCTTTCTATCTGCTCTCCGCTCTGCATAACCGCAAGTCTCCTCTGGGTGACACGGATACGCGCAAGTAATTCCTCAACAGAGAACGGTTTCGTAATATAATCATCTGCTCCTGCATCCAGCGCCTCTATTTTATCTGTGTCCTCACTTCTGGCGCTGATCACAATAATCGGCATATTCGACAGGTACGAATTTTTTTATCACTTCTACCCCTTCCATATCAGGAAGCCCCAGATCCAGAAGAACAATATCCGGATTGTGGGACGAAGCTTCCAGAATAGCTGAAGATCCGTTTTCTGCAGCCAGATATTTATAGTCATGTGTTTTTAATGTAGTAACGATCAGATTGCGTATGGGTCTGTCATCCTCAACCACCAGAATTAATGTTTTATTCATTTAATGTCACCTCGCTTAAGGGTAAAGTAAAAGTAAAATTGCATCCATGAGGATTATGATCTGTCAGAACCAGGGTTCCTTCATGTGCTTCTATAATAGAGTGGCAAAGTGCCAGTCCAAGTCCAAGACTTCGTTGACTATCCGCAACTGTTGTTTTCCCTGTTATAAAACATCTCAAAAATATGTGTCTTCATTTCTTCCGGATTCCCGGGCCATTATCTTCCACACTTATCTGCGCTTTTCCATCTGTTTTCGTTCCCCGAATACAGATCACAGAACCCGGCGGTGTATATTTTATTGCATTATCAATTAAATTTACCAGAACCTGCATAATAAGACGTACATCCATACGTGCAAGAACAAGTTCTTCACAGTCTGTCACAATTTTATAATCATCATGTTTCCGGCTGATATGCCTCAGGGATTCTGCAATCACCTCATCCAGAAGCTGGTCTGTAAATTTAAATTTCAGTCTTCCGTCATTCAGTCTGGTAATGGAAAGCAGATTCTCCACAACTCCGATCAGCCATTCAGAATCATCATAGATATCGCTATAAATCTGATGTTTGGTAGCTTCGTCCAGACGGTCACTATTGCCAAGCAGCATATCTGCATTACCGGAAATGGAGCAAAGCGGCGTACGAAGATCATGCGAAATCGCCCGAAGAAGATCTGCCCGCAGCTGTTCATTTTTGGCTATAACTGCATTTTTTTCTTTTTCCAATGCATTTTTCGCATTTTCCATTGCGAGCGCACATTCATTTATTACAGACAACAAGATGCTGTATTCAAAAGTGTCCAGTGTTTCTTTTTGCAATGGTATCCCGATCACACCGTAAACATTATCCCCGCTCCGGATTGCCAGATATAAACATTTAGCCTGAGGAAAATGGTGTGTGGACGCACCGGCATGCTGTCTGTTTTCACAGACCCATCTGGCTATCTGCTGCTCTTCTGGTATCAAAAAATCTTCTGTGTCCTCTTTTTCCCCGGAAAAAAGCTTTCCCTCTGATAAAGTTCCGTTTTCTACTACATATGCTGTAATATTGCGGTTTAATAAACGGAGAAGCTGTGTACAGGTGACATCAAGAATCTCTGTTTCTCCTTTTGCTTTTTGCAGCAGACGGTCTGTATCGAACAGAATCTGTGCACGAAAGGCAAGCTGTGTAGACAGCTTTGCATGTGTTTTCAGCTTTGCTGCAAGTGCTCCCGTAAGTACGGATGAAATAAGCATTATGAAAAATGTCACCGGATAACCCACCGCATAGGTTTTGAAAGACATCCTTGGTTCTGTCAGAAAAAAACAAAATAAAAATACACTTAAGAAAGAGCCTGCCACACTGCAAAGATAGCCATCTGTCACAATCGAAGTAAGCAAAACCCCCAGAATATATATGGTTACAATATTCGTATCCGTAAAATTCAGTTTCTGAAACAACAGACCAATTAAAGTGCATACCGCAAATATAAATACCGTCAGAAAATAATCCTTTGCAGACGGTTTTTCCATAGACCATGTAAATGACCGTTTCTGATGATTCACATTTTTTAAACTCATCCTGTCCCCCACCTTTTTTACTGTTTTGAAAATTATATCATGGGGCTGTGTTGTGGTCAAAAGTCTTTTTTACTATATGCGGAAGCACTTCTGAAGAGCTCTGTATTCTCCCAGCACCAGTAATTTACTATTCTCTTCCAAATACGTATCCGGAGAAATTGCAATATTAAATTCTCCTTCATTTTTTACTGCCAGAATATTAATATTGTAACGCTTTCTGATATCCAGTCCGCCTACAGTTTTTCCAGTCCATTCCTCTGGCACTTCTACCTCAAAAATCGCATGGGAAGCATCCACCTCCATATAATCAAGGATATGATCATCTGTGTAACGGATAGATGCCCATTTTGCAACCTGCTTTTCCGGATAAACCACCTTATCTGCACCATTGCGTAAGAGAAATTTTTCCTGAACATCACGTTCAGCTCTGGATATTACCAGTTTTGCTCCCAGTTCTTTCAGAAGGGAAGTGGTCTCAAGAGAATTCTGAAAGCTTCCTCCAATAGTCACAAAACAGATATCGTAGTTTCCAATTCCAAGGGATTGTAAAAATTCAGCATTGGTACTGTCCCCGATCTGGGCGTTAGTCACAAACGGAAGCACTTTGTCCACCCTTTCTTCATTCCAGTCAACTGCCATAATTTCATGCCCAAGCTGATTCAGCTGCATGGCAATATGTCTTCCAAATCTTCCAAGTCCAATAATCAATACATTCTTCATGATATTACTTTTCTCCTTCTCATCCAACTGTGATTTTCTCCAGAGGAAGCTTTGCATTTCCCTTATTTCTTCCTGAGAATACTGCATAAATCAGGGTCAGGCCGCCTACGCGTCCCAGATACATCAGTATGATCAGCACAACTTGTGAAAAAACATGAAGTCCCGGTGTGACTCCCAAGGTCAGACCTACCGTGCCCACAGCTGAAGCTGCTTCATACAGACAATCCAAAAGGGGAAGACCTTCGTATACGCTGATTGCAACACCTCCACAAAAGAATAATGTAAAATAGAGCATAGCTATTGTGGCTGCATTTTTTATCACATGATACTCCAGTCTCCGTCCAAAAGCCCCTGCATTTTCCTGACTGCGAAAGGTTGCAATTGCATTCAGAATCAGTACCGTAAAAGTAGTTGTTTTCATTCCTCCTGCTGTAGAACCCGGCGAACCACCGATCAACATTAACAGTATCATAACCGCTTTTGATGCCTCGCTCATCTCTGAAATGTCTATGGTATTAAAGCCGGCAGTTCTTGTAGTTACCGATTGAAACATGGCAGCTAACAGGCGTTCTCCCGCAGGCAGGTTTTTCAAATCACAGGCAAAGAAAAAAAATGCCGGAAAAACAATCAGGCATACAGTAGTCATGAGAATAATCTTGCTTTGCATGCGGTAACGTTTAAAATTCATTTTATTCCTATAAATATCATCCCAGGTAAGAAAACCAATTCCTCCTGTAATGATCAGCAGCATAATTACCACATTTATAAGGATATTTCCGGAATAGCCCGTCAGAGACGGAAAGGCATTATCTGCTGTTCCCAGAATGTCAAATCCTGCATTACAAAAAGCAGAAACAGAATGAAAGGCTGCCATCCAGATTCCCTTTAAGCCATAATCCGATACAAAAACCGGCAGCAATAACATAGCTCCTGCTGCTTCAATCAAAAGAGTCCCCTTTAAAATGAACCTTGTCAGTCTGACAATTCCTCCAACTTTAGGTGCTGAAATTGCATCCTGCATTGTACTTCTTTGCATGAGAGATATTTTTTTCCCTGAAAGAAGCGAAACCGCTGCCGCTACGGTTACTACTCCAAGTCCACCTATTTGTATAAGCGCAAGAATAACTGTCTGTCCGAACACAGACCAGTAACTTCCGCTGTCCTTTACTACAAGTCCTGTAACGCATACTGCCGAAGTGGCTGTAAAAAGTGCCTCATGAAATGGCGTCGGCACTTTGTCCAAAGAGGAAACCGGAAGCATCAGCAAAATGCTTCCCAAAAGAATCACACCTGCAAATCCCAGAATAATTAGCTGAAAAGACGTCAGGTGTTTTTTCTTACACATTTTTTCCGGCATAAATGATCATAACTCCTTACTAATGATTCTATAGCAATATCTTCATAATGCGTTTTATTATATACAATTGCTTTCAAAGATAGTATAAAAATCTATGATTCCGTATTAAGATTGTATAAAGACAGTCAATACTTTTACACAAGACGTATCAGCATATGGCATAATCTTATTGATGTAGAACTGTCTGTTTATCATAGAAATCACCTTCATGGTTCCATGATACCCGCAATCGCATCAAAAAATAACAGGTATTGTGATTTATAACCGCAATACCTGTTATTTTGCTACTTGTCTGATTCGATTAAACACACACTAATTCATCTGACATTTCTCTCTGAGAGTGTCATAAATTTTCTTTGTTTCTGATTCATCTACGCCATTTACCACCAATATTTTTCCGCCTATATCCATAACTACATATGAGTGGCAGGATGCATGGGTGTAGCGGATATAATCTCCATAAATATCATTTCTGAAATTTCCCATACCATACTTCAGGTTTCCCATACCATTTGTTCTGCGATCATTCCCATTTTGAAATAAATTTTCTTTGTATGAGATACTGTCAATCTGCTCATAATCCACTGTATAATCACTCCATCCCTGTGCCTCAACAGTAAAATCATTATCATGGAAACTGATATCAATACCACCCCAGAACAAAGTCCATATAGTAAATATTACGACAAAAACTGATACGATTACATATATCACGATTGTCTTCTTGTTATACTGGATTTTTAATTTTTCTCCGGCTGCCATTTTTTTCTTATAAAAAAGATAAGAATAAAGAATGCTGACAATTGCAGCAGCCATAATGCTTACAATATACAAAACCAAAGCAGCAATGCTTTCTCCAAAAAGGCCGCAAAGCATACATAAGACACCTGATGCCACCCATAATTTTCCACTGAATCTATGAGTTGCACTCCAGTTTTCTTCATCCTGCAATGTCCATACAACCCTGATTCCTATGGTGTTATTCTGTTTCACCTTTGGCAAATAATTTCCTATGATCATAAACAGTAATCCTGTTCCAAAGTAAATTACTGCCATAAACAGATTCTCACTATCCGCATCCATACTGATCAGTCTTGCCATACCATTATAGATTAACGCGGTAACAGGTATCATCCATATGACCATCCCTATAACCTTGCTGCTCTGCTGTCTGTTCCTGTTGTCATAAAAGATGATTGTCACCAGTATACAATCTGTCACTACAAAAAACACGTTTATCCATATGCTCTGCGCCATCGTAAAACCCACCAAAATTCCTACAAGCATTACCAGTACAGAACAGATCAATGTACCTTTATATTTTTTAATCATTTCCTTCATAATCCGATACCCCCTTTAAGTCTGTGATCCACAACATAACATCCTCCAATACAGAAGTATTTAGTTCGTAATAAATAAATTTTCCTTCCCTTTTGCTCCTGATCAGATCAGCATCCTTTAATATTGCCAGATGTCTGGATATGGACGCCCCCGTCACCGAAAAATGTTCACATATCTCTCCTGCTGAAAGCCGTCCGCCCTTTAACAAATTTAGAATCTCACGTCGTATTGGATCTGCCAGTGCTTTCAATGTATCCTGTAATCCCAATAGTTCATCACAGCCTTTCATTTAACATTTAACCTAATTGTTAAATATAATATAGTATAAAGAATATCATATGTCAAGTGCACTCTCTTATTGCTTATTACTTTTTGCAATTTTCGAAGAAGGGGACTTCATCCTGCCCGGAAGGCTTTTTATGTTATAGAAACATTACGGAGTAATTTCCTATAACATAAAAAATAAGCAGCCACGCACGGTAAGGTGCATGACTGCTGTAGTTTTCAGGCAAATTTAAAAGCAAAAACAGAAATTTTCTATTCTGTATCACGGTGAATATTTTCTTACTCTTAACGGAATCCCATTCTGAGCAGCCAGGATTTTACTCTGCTCTACTTTTTCCTCGCCAATCACATCTACAACTGTGAAGCGTACATCATCAAGATACTGCTTGCAGTCTCTTGCAAATTTCAGCATGCGTCAAAGGACTTCTCGCCGTATGCTGGACGGACTACTTCATTGTAGGAAGCTGCATCCGGCATATTCAGGCTGATGGATATACTGTCTACAGCCTGACAGATTTCTTCTGCAGTAGAACGTTTGTGAATCAGATCAGATAATCCGTTGGTATTCAGCCTGATCCGGAATGGGTATCTTTCCCTGATATATTTGCTTACTGCTATAAGGTTCTCAAGAGCCATGGTCGGTTCTCCGTATCCGCAGAAAACCACTTCATTACAGTCAGAAAAATCAAACTCATCAATGGCTTTGTAAATCTCTTCCAATGCAGGTTCATGTTCAAACCAGAGATTGGATGCCTCACCGATAGCATCCTCTGTATTTCGGATGCAGAAAGTGCATCTGCATGGACATTTATTGGTGATGTTAAAATATACCTGGTTTTTATATCTGTATATGATATCTGTTGTCATTTTATATTCTCCTCAGTGTCAAGCGGATAAAATCATCCGCTTCGCTACTTGATCCGGTTAAATTCAGTTGTTTCATTTTTCGTATTATTTCGCAATATTCGTCTTAAATCCGATTTTATCAAGTGCAGTACCGATGATCACAAACATAATGGCACTTCCACCTGACTGTACAATACTTCCGCTGACAGAGGTAAAGAAGGATGCTGTAAATCCAAACATAATTCCTTCTGCAATATAGTATCCTGTTGCTGAGATGGCGAATGCAAGGAATAATGCAACTACATTTCTCTTTGTGACCAGCTTTGTTCCTTTAGAAGAAAACGGAAGACAGATCAGCATTTTGATAATTATGGTTGCAGGCGCCCATACAGGTGCTGTCAGAAGATCTGCCAGGCCACCTCCGATCGCTCCTGCCGCACATGCGTAAGGTAGTGGCAGAAATGCTGCTGCCAGATAGATCATCGTGTCGCCCAGATGTACATATCCTCCGTTCACCCCTACCGGAATGTGGAAGATATAAGCTGTCATTAAAGTAGTCAATGCTGCCATTACCGCTGTGGCTGTGATCCTTTTCACTGTATCGGCTGTTTTGATGTTCTCTTTTGCTGTTAATTCAGACATAATATGATCCCTCCTGTTATATATTTTACTTAACTGTCCGGCATTTGGTATCTATGATTTCCTGTCTTATATCTGTGTCAGTATCCCCAGATATTTTTCAAAGCAGACTCCATCATTTCTGTCAGTTCCTTCTTCCACTGCATCGTGAATAGCTCCACCCAGAAATTCAACAGCCTTCTCCACACATGCTTTCATGGGAATCCCTCTCACCATTCCCGCACTCAGAACAGATGCCAGAAGATCTCCTGTTCCAGAATAACTGCCGCCCTCTTTTACAGAAAAACACCAGTCTGCTTTTTCTTTCTCCAGAACCAGATTTCCCATTCGTGCTCTGCCGTCACTGCCGGACACCTCTACTCCTGTGATCACAATTGCTTCCAGCCCAAAACGCTGAGTCAGTTCTCTGCCGGATGTTTCTATTTCCTTAAGCAACTGTGTTTCTTCCATATCAGAAAGTGCTTTCATTCTTTCTTTCATCCCCTCTTCTCCATACAGAAGAAGAAGTGCCTCTGTCAGGTTCGGCGTAATCACTGTAGCTTCTCTGACCAGAGTCCGCATTTTTTCACAGAGAGTCTCTGAATAGGTTTTGTATGTTTCCCCTCTGTCTCCCATAACCGGATCAACCAGGATATGTGTTCCCTCTGTACAGAACATATCTACAAATTTCAGGATCAGATCCACCTGTCTGGCATCTCCCAGAAATCCTGTATAAACACCATCCGGTGTAAATCCCGTTTTTTTCCACTCATCCATGATCAGTTCCATCCGGTCTGTATAATCATCCCAGAAATAAGATCCATATCCTGTCTGATTACTCAATATTGCGGTGGGCAGCGGACAAGCCTGGACTCCCATGACGGAAATTACAGGAATCGCTGCTGTAAGAGAGCATTTTCCCAGACCGGACAGATCATGAATTACTGCAATTTTTTTCAATTTTTTATTCCTCTTGCTTTCTTTTATGCTTTGTATTAATATAGCATCACAGTGGATATATGAATATAGCCAGATTTAATGTTTTTTTAAGGGTCAGTTTATTTTTAACCCTATAGCAATTCAAGAATGCCATCAGCATGTTTGAAGGATCGGAGTTTTACATATGGAATTGATTTTAGATAAGAATAAAAAAAGGGAGCACCTGTATCTGGAGGTGTTCCACTATTACAGGGAGCTGATCATGGAGAAAAAGCTCCGCCCGGAAGCAGGATGCCCTCTCTTCGAAAATGTTCGCAGGAACTAAAGCTGAGCCGCACCACCATTGAAAATGCCTATCTGCAGCTGGCTGCGGAGGGATATATTATTTCCAAAGCCCAGAGCGGATACTATGTGACAGATATAGCTGACAGACAACACACATCTGTCAGAAAAACAGAGAAACATGCTCAGACACCTTGCCGGTTGATTTTGCATCTTCAGGAGTAGATCGGGAGAGTTTCCGTTTTGACCTTTGGAGACGTTATATCAAAAGCGCTCTTCGCCAGGATGAAAGATTACTGTCTTATGGAGAGCCTCAGGGTGAGGCTGACCTGAGAGATACACTTGCCGATTATGTGAGAGAACGTAGAAACGTGCTATGTAGTGGGGAGGATATTGTGATCGGTGCAGGTATCCAGAGCCTTTTGCACATCCTCTGCCCGCTCCTTGATCAACGTCGGACTGTTTCTTTTCCCAATTCTTCTTTTGTACAGGGAAGTACTGTGTTCCATGACTATGGATTTCAGGTAGATTACAGGAATAAGGACTGTGATATTATTTATGTTTCCCCTGCACATATGACAAAATGGGGTGATATTATGCCTGTTTCCAGACGCCTGGAACTGGTGAATTACTCTGCTGCACATGGCAGTCTGGTCATTGAGGATGATTTTGAAAATGAATTTGTGTATCTGCAGAAGCCTACCCCTTCTCTTTTTGGTCTGGCAGGCGGTCAGAATGTGGTGTATCTGGGAACCTTTTCCAGACTTCTGCTGCCCTCCATCCGTATCAGTTTTATGGTCCTGCCTCCGGAGCTGTCTGCACTGTACAGAAAAAAAGCAGACCAATATAATCAGACAGCATCAAAGGCAGAGCAGATTGCTCTGTGCCAGTTTATCCGGGATGGTCACCTGGCAGCACAGACCCGTAAGCTGAAACGTCTGTATTCTGTAAAGCTGAAAGCACTCCGCAGTGCTGTGCGGGAAGTATTTGGAAAAGATTCCCAGATCCAGACCGGAGCCGCAGGTACCAGCCTGGCCCTGACTCTGTCCACAACTCTTACCTGGCAGGAGCTTCAAAAAAAGGCACAGACCAATGGTCTGCGCCTGCAGCTTCTGAGAGAGGCTCCCGGTAAGATTACCCTGATTCTCTCCTGCTCCTCCATGCCTGTGGCAGATTTCGTCCCGGCATGCAAGCTGTTAAAGAATATCAGTCAGATACAGAATTAGTATCCTCTGTTATTATCAATCATATAAAGCAATGCATTACAGATACATGCGGCAACATTGCTTCCGCCCTTTCTTCCTCTGGCTACAATATAAGGTACGTCTGCTGCATGATCAGTTCCTTGGACTGAACCACGTTTACAAAGCCTACCGGCACACCGATGATCAGCTCAGGATCCAGCTTGCCATCCTCAATCAGTTCATAGAGACGTACCAGCGCAGTGGGGGCATTTCCGATGGCAAAGATCAGCTTCTTTCCCATGGCAGCAGCCTTATCCATGCTGGCTGTAGCTCTTGTGGTTCCGTTGGCTTTGGCTGTGGCAGCTACGTCCTCGTCAGAGATAAAGCAGAATACTTCTCCGCCGTAACGGGAAAGGACTCTCTTGTTGATCCCGGACTCTGCCATGTGTGTATCTGTCACAATGCAGGCACCGTCTTTGATAGCAGCAATTGCTTTCTCAACTGCATTCTCAGAGAAACAGAGATTCTCTGCATAATCAAAGTCTGCGCTTGTGTGAATACATCTCTTTACGATCAGCTCTGTTCCGGGAACCAGCTTTTTATCTCCAAGTTCCTCTGTGATGATCTCAAAGCTGCGTTTCTCTATATCCATTGGTTTTACATTTTCCAGTTCTACTTTCATTCCTTATCTCCCAAATTCCATAAATTCCCGTATACAATAGTTACATCTATCACTCATTATAGCAATCCTCTAAAATAATGCATCTTAATCCAGCCCATCAGAGTGTGAAATTTTACGAGGATTGCTATAGTTTATCTGGATTTTCACCATATAGTTCCGGATCAGATCCCCTGCTCCAGAATGTCATAGATTTTCTTCATATCCAGATGCTTCCTCAGTTCTGCTGCCAGGATATCATACTGGGTTTCTTTAAATGCTGCAAAATCGATTCCTGTCATCTGAGATACATCGATTCCCTTTTTCTCACCCAGAACACGTATAACAGCCTCTGCCACATCTTCCCTGTCAAAACTCCATGGACATAGGTTCCGCAGACATTTTTACGGTATGCACCGTCTTCCTTACACTCTCCTGACACCTGATCTTCAATGGATACACTGTGTCCGGCCTCGCCTTTTAACACAGTTTCTCCCATATGGATCTCGTAACCCTCCAGTTCTGCGCCGGAAAGTGCCTGAAGCTCTCCCTCGAGTTCCAGAAATCTGCCGGAAACTCTGGTTCTGGTTTTCTTTTCCGCAAAAACAGTATCCATAGGAAGCAGTCCCATTCCCTTGATGGTTCCTCCGGCTTCCACATGATGAGGGTCACTTAAGGTCTCACCCAGCATCTGATAACCGCCACAGATTCCAAAGATGATCTTACCCTTTGCAGCTTCCTTCAAAACTGCAGCTTCCAGACCATTAGCCCGCATCCACAGCAGATCTTCCATTGTATTTTTTGTTCCTGGAAGGATGATCATATCCGGATTTTTCAGTTCACTGACATGCTGTACATATCTCAAGGAAACTCCCGGGATACTTTCCAGTGGATTAAAATCTGTGAAATTGGAGATCCTTGGCACCCGGATCACTGCAATATCAATAAGATCCACTTCCTGTTTTCTGTCAATCTTTCTGTGAGCTGTCCTCATCCTCCACCTGAATATCCAGATACGGAGCCACTCCCACTACAGGGATATGGCTTCTCTCCTCCAGCATCTGCACTCCCGGATCAAGGATGGTCTTGTCGCCGCGGAATTTGTTGATAATCAGACCCTTTACCATCTCTCTTTCATCCGCTTCCAGAAGCTCCACTGTACCGATCAACTGTGCAAAAACACCACCTCTGTCAATATCTCCCACCAGAAGCACCGGTGCCTTTGCCATCTTTGCCATTCCCATATTTACGATATCTTCTGTTTTCAGATTGATCTCCGCCGGGCTTCCGGCCCCCTCGATCACAATGATATCATTTTCTGATGCCAGTTTATCATAGGCCTTCATAATGTCAGGCACCAGCTTTTTCTTATATTTAAAATAATCTCTGGCACTCATGGTTCCCAGGACTTCTCCGTTTACGATCACCTGGGAGCCTACATCATTGGTAGGCTTCAGAAGAATGGGGTTCATCAGCACAGAAGGCTTAATTCCGGCTGCTTCCGCCTGCATCACCTGAGCTCTGCCCATCTCCAGCCCCTCTTCTGTAATAAAAGAGTTCAGTGCCATATTCTGGGATTTAAAGGTGCCACCCTGTATCCATCCTGTTTAAAAATCCTGCAAAGCCCTGCTGCCAGAAGGCTTTTTCCTGCATTGGACATTGTCCCCTGCACCATAATCGCTTTTGCCATTTTTTGTTTCCCCTTTTCTCCTGTATAAATACTTATGAAAGCACTTCTTCCAGTACCTCTATCAGCTTTTCATTCTGTTCATGCAGCTTCACTGCCACACGGTAATATCCTTTTTTCAGCCCCAGATAGTTACTGCAATCCCGGATCAGGATCCCCTTTGCAACACATCTTTCAAAGAGATCCTCAGGTCCGTAAAAGAATATATAATTTGCTTCAGAAGGATATACCGTCAGCCCAACCTGTCTCATCTTTTCCTTCATCCATGCAGATTCCCTGAAAATGATCTGCCGTCCTGCTTCCACATATTCTGCTTCCTTCAGTGCTGCCATTCCTGCCTGCTGTGCCATGGTAGACACATTCCAGGCTGGGTGACTGCCTCCATCCGGTCAAGTACTTCCCCGTCCGAACAGAATCCATAGCCCAGCCGCACACCGGGGATCGCATATCTTTTGGTAAATGCCTTAAGAATAAAAAGTCCCGGATATTTTGCCAGTTTTTCCTTCAACGTATGTTTCTCCGGATCTTTTACAAAATCCAGGAAGCACTCATCTACTACCATAAATATTCCCTGCATGGCACAGGTTTCCAAAATTTCTTCCAGAAGGTCCTGAGGTATGGTGATCCCTGTAGGATTATTGGGATTACACAGGAAAATAATATCCGGCTTTTCTCTTTTCAGAACATCCGGATAATCTTTCTGTATACAGAAATCATTTTCCTCTTTCAGATAATATCTGCTGATCTCACAGCCAACACTGACCAGTGCCTGTTCATACTCCGCAAAGGTAGGAGCAGGAAGAAGGGCCTTCTTTGGATTCAATGCCCTGCTGAGGGAAAAAATAAGGTCTGCGGCTCCATTCCCGCAGATCAGATATTCTTTTTTTGTATGTTCATAATCTGCGATTGCCTCTTTCAGAGGTCCGCATCCTACACGGGGATAATCACTCAGGTCCTCTACGCTGTCTATGATCGCCTGCTTTACACTCTGCGGTGTTCCCAGCGGATTACAGTTTGCAGAGAAATCCAGACAGTGATCATATTTATAAACATCACCGCCATGTATATGTTTTGTCATCAGTTGTCTCCTGTCTTACTATACATGTTTTATATTAATAACTATTCAGCAATCCACGTTACCGGAATTATAAAAAGAAACAATATCGCACCGCGCTTCCGATCAGAAGAAATATCACAGCCCCCAGGATCGCTGTTGCATAAAGCAGACGGTTGGATCGTCTGATATCCTCCACCTCCACAGGGCGGATTCCATCTCCGATGGTTGGTTTCTCATAAAGCTTTCCGAAATAGTAAGCATTGCCTGCAAGCTGTACCTCCAGCGCACCTGCCATTGCTGCCTCTGTCTGTGCAGAGTTGGGGCTGGCGTGATTTCTTCTGTCTCTGCGGTAGATCTTCGCTGCATTTTTCACATCCATTTTTACAAATGCAGAGGCTGCCACCATCAGCCATCCTGAAAGTCTGGCTGGAATATAATTGGCCACATCATCCAGCTTTGCAGCGCAGCGACCAAAATACAGATATTTATCATTCTTATAACCCAGCATGGAATCCATGGTATTGATTCCTTTGTAAAGAAACATCAGCCACACTCCACCGATTGCCATATAAAGCATCGGTGCTATGACACCGTCAGAAGCATTCTCTGCCACAGTCTCTACTGCCGCCTTTGTAACCCCCTCCTCTGTCAGCGACTGGGTATCACGACCTACAATCATAGATACTGCATAACGGGCTTCATCCAAAGTTCCGTTTTTCAGTCTGTCATAGACTTTCATGCTCTCTGTTTTCAGAGATTTCGTTGCCAGAAGCTGATAACACCAGAAGGTTTCCAGTGCGAATCCCGCCCATACTGAGATTCCATAGAGAATATGCAGCATCAGAAATGGGATTCCACCGCTTAACAGACAGACAAGGATCACTTCCACTGTACCTGCAGCCAGTTCGCCCTTATCTGTTTTCGGAAAAATCTTTCGGAGTATTTTTTCCAGAAATGCGATCAGATTTCCGATCAGACATACCGGATGATACAGCCATCTGGGATCTCCTATCATAAGATCAAGTATGAAGCCTGCTGCAAGGGCAGGCATACTGTAATATAACATGTTTTTAAAACTCCTTGTTATGATATTCCAGACATTTCATGAGAAAAGCCCTGGGAATCTGGGGATTTCCATAATAATAGATATGAGGATATCCTGCCAGCAGGTTACTGCTGCTGTGCATACAGTCCCATCCTCTTTTGCTCATAGGCTTCGCTGCATGGAAATCACTTCCACAGTTCTCTGAATCAAAATAGTGGAATTCATGAGCCGGAATCTCACCGATCTCCTCTGCACTTCTGCCGAAAACAGGCTTCCCGGCAGTTAATGTGATATATCCAAATCTGGTCAGTCTGGGAGTGCGGAAACATTTTCCGGAGATCACTCCGCAGGTTTTCCGGAACACTCCGCCCATATCCTCCATCTGCTCATGAAGATACATAAAGCCTCCGCATTCTGCCATACATGGCATGCCCTGTTTAACTGCCTGTGCAATCTCTTCTTTCATGGATGCATTGCGTTCCAGTGCCTCTCCATTTAATTCCGGATAGCCGCCATAAAGAAGAATCCCATCCAGATCTGCAGGAAGATGTTCATCATGAACTGGCGAGAAATCAACCAGCTCTGCCCCCATTTCCTGAAGGAGACGAAAATTGTCTTCATAAAAGAAACAAAAGGCTTCATCCTTTGCCACTCCGATACGCAGCTTCTGTGGCAGACAATATCCATATGTCTCGTCTTTCTGTACCAACGATTCCGGCACCTGCAGCTCCTCTGCATGCCTGGCAAGTGCAAGGATCCTGTCAATCTCCAGTGTGTCTTCCAATATTCCGGCAAGCTTCTGCAAACGTTCCTTCAGATCAGAAATCTCCTCAGGAAGCACAAGACCCAGATGACGGCTCTCGATCACACAGTCCTCTACCTTTGGCACATATCCAAGAACCTCCACCTCAAGCTGTTCTTCCACCAGCTTCTTCATTCTGGGATAAAGCATGGGAGACATCTGGTTAAAGATCACGCCTTTGATATGGCTTTTCTCTTTGTACTCCATAAAACCTTTGATATAAGCTGCCAGGGAAATACTCATTCCTCTGCTGTTTACCACAAGGATGACCGGAGTATCTGTGGTATCTGCCAGGTCATAGGCGCTTGCTTTCGTGGATATTCCACCCACGCCGTCATAATAGCCCATAACACCTTCCATCACTGCAATATCGCAGTCTGCTGCATTTTTTCCAAGCAGGTATCGGGTAGTCTCGGCATCTGTAAAAAAGGTATCCAGATTTCTGGATTTCGTCCCGATGACTCTGGAATGAAACATGGGATCTATATAATCCGGTCCGCATTTAAAAGATGCCACTTTCATTTTTCGATTGACCAGTGCCTGCAAAAGTCCGCAGGTAATCAGAGTTTTGCCACTGCCACTGGCTCCTGCTGCAAGAAGTATTCTTGGAATGTCCATCCCTGTTCTCCTCTGTTTCTGTCCTATATTTTTTCAACAATTTCAGGGCATTCCAATCTATTAACTGTTAATCTGTATTTCCTTAACTGTTAATTTGTAATCCCTGATATCTGCATCATTTGTTATTTCCCGGGATTCTGAAGTGTAATAATATAAATAGGATTCTCGCCCATCATCATATGATAACGTCCGATTGCCTTTGAACGTGCCGCACTTAGCTGCACGATTTCATTTTCTTCAAATCCAAACTCTTTCGCTGTTTCCAATGCTTCAGACACAGTTTCAAGAGTGATACAGTTGATCACGATCCGGACATGAGCGTTCTTTTCAAGCAACAGCTTCACGATCTCTTTCAGATTTCCTGACGAGCCTCCGATAAAAGCATGGGTTGGTGCCGGAAGATCTTTCAGAGCCTCCGGTGCAAGTCCTTCCACGATCTCCAGATTATCCGCTGCAAATTTCACCTTATTCCGGTGGATCAGCTCAACTGCATCTTCCTTTTTCTCGATTGCCCAGACCTGTCCCTGATGAGCACGAAGTGCCATCTCTACTGACAGTGAGCCTGTTCCTGCACCCACATCATAGCAGACGGAATCAGCAGTCAGGCGCAGTTTGGAAAGGGATACCGTACGCACCTCTTCCTTTGTCATGGGCGCTTTGCCTCTGATAAATTCCTCATCTCTGATTCCATGTGTTTCCAGCCGTGTTCCTGCATTTTCATTTACTGCACAGATGACAGATAAGGGGTCTCCCTTATATTCTGTCAGTTCACTGGCTGGTTTTACAAAAATCTTCTCATTTTCATAGGACAAATTCTCTCCCACATAAAGGAGCACATCACCCATCCCGTATTTTACCAGTTTCTCTGCCAGAACTGCTACACCGTCTGAGGTTCCAAGTATGGAAAATACTTTCTCCGCATAACAGATATGTGAGATAAGATTACAGCCTCTTCCATGTGCACTGACGATTTTGGCATCATCCCAGGACAATCCTATTTGGGACATAAAATATACAACTGAGGAAATCCCGCACTGAATCTCTATCTCTGTATTATTTTGTGCTGAACTATCCCGTTCTTCCTCACTCTTCTCTGATCCGTTCTTTCTCTGTACTCTCAGATCCGCCCTGTCCTGACACAGTACTTCCAGAAGTTTTCTGGCCCCGCTGTAGAAGCCCACATCTCCGGAAAGGACGATCACAATATTGTCATACTCCGGGTGTGCATCAATATAATCCCTGATCTCCTGGCTTCTGTATTCCACGAACACATCCTGTCCCGGACGTTTCACAGAATCCACCATCCTCCTGGCACCGATCAGAAGATCCGCCTGATCCAGGCTGTTCTTACCCTGGACAGTGAGAAGTTTTTGACTTCCCATTCCAATTCCCAGCAATGTAATATGCGGTCTGTGGGCTAAGCTGAAATGTTCTGTAAGAAATCTCTTACATTCTCTCACAGACATGCCTTCCTCCTTCAGAGGACGCCCGATGATCACAGGAACTGCATCACATTCCAGGGCAGCATCAATCTTATCCTGAAATCCACCTGCTTTTCCTGTATCCTTTGTGACCAGATATCTGCAGTCATACTGTCTGAGCATTGCAGCATTCAGCTCTCTGGAAAAAGGCCCCTGCATTCCTATCAGATGTTTTCCCTCAAATCCCAGCTCTGCACAGGCTTTCATCACATTGGGCAGAGAAAGGACTCTTGCATAAAGACGGTTCTGATAATCCTTCATGCCTGTGAAGCCGGCCAGCTCCTTGCTTCCTGTTGTCAGCAGTACATTTCCCCGGGTCTGATCCAGATAATCTACAGCAGCCTGAACACTGTCCACATATACTGCCCTGTCCTCATGTTCCCCGGCCTCTCTCAGCACCCTGTAATATGCTGTCTGCGTATTTTCACAGGCTGTCCTGATATTTCCAGTCACCTCAGCAGCATAAGGATGGGTAGCATCCAGCACCATTTCCGGTTTCTCCTGTAAAAAGACCTCTTCCATGTCCGCTGCATCCAGTCTTCCGGTCTGAACAGTGAGAAATTCATTTTCTGTAAGAGATTTGCTGCCATTATTCTGTGGCAACAAATCCCTTTGTCTCTATCTTATGATCTGCCAGAAACCGGCAGATCTCGTATCCTTCTGTTGTTCCCGCAAAAACAAGAACTTTATACATTCCTATATCCCCTCGGTGTTACCATCTTATTGTTGATTTCCTTTGTCTGAGAATTACCGATAAATACTGTGGTAAACATATCCACCTGTGTATCTCTCAGTTCCTTTAATGTCATTACATGAGCTTCTTCGCCTTCTCTTGCAATATTGGAAACTGTTCCGCAGATGGTATCCGGTGATTTGTATTTCATCATCAGATCACAGGCTTTCTGTAGATAATCATGACGTTTTTTACTGGACGGATTGTAAAGACATACAACAAAATCTGCCTGGGCTGCTGCCAGAAGTCTTGCCTCTATCTTTTCCCATGGTGTGAGAAGGTCACTTAAGCTGATCAGACAGAAGTCATGGATCAGAGGTGCACCCAGAACAGCAGCTCCGCCTGTTGCAGCTGTCACACCCGGAATGATCTCCAACTCTGTTTCCGGATAATTGACACCAACCTCATACATCAGACCTGCCATACCGTAAACCCCGGCATCACCGCTGCAGATCATGGAAACAGTCTTGCCTTTTTTTGCCTCTTCAAAGGCAAGGACACAGCGGTCCACTTCCTTTTTCATTGGTGTAGTCATAAATTCTTTTCCCGGAAAATATTCCTTCACCAGGTCTACATATACGGTATATCCGATGATCGCATCACTTTCATTCATGGCGCGGATCGCTTTTCCTGTCATCTGGTCATAAGCTCCCGGTCCGATTCCGATTACATATATTTTACTCAAAATGTATCCTCCATTCCCTGGCAGCCACTGCTGTGGTCACACCATTTTCTCCTGTTTTTCTCTGCAGCAGCCTGCCATTTCCACTGGCAAGAACTGCACTTCTCTCACAGACATTGTCCACACCTGTGATCTTTTTTACAAAAGGTGAGGGAGTAAATTCTCCAGGCACCTGTTTTAATTCTTCTTCTGTATAAGTCACAAAAGGAATCTGCCAGTCCTGTGACAATGACAGGATTCCCTTTTCTTCTTTCTTCAGATCGATACTTGCGATCTGCTCAAATGCTTCTTTATGAAATCCGGATCTGTCCAGCACCTTCTGCGCTGCCTCTGCGATTCCACGGGCATCCTTGTCTTTCCTGCAGCCCATACCCAGAGTCAGACATTTCGGAACTACCTGTGTGGTAGAAATAAAAGGATTACAGGAAGTATGTACAGTAACCGCAACTCCGCAATCTATATTCGTACAGTCTGTCCCTGTTCCATTAAAATCAGAGCTTTTCTGTGTTTCCTCTTCTGATCTGTCATCCATACTGCTGACAGGATTCCCATATTCGTCACACCGGACCAGCCCCTCCGGCAGTTCGCCTTCTACAGGAAACTCACTGTAAAATCCAACTTTCTTTCCTGCCAGAAGTGCAGCAGAGACTTCCTTTGCTGCTTTCATGTTAAAGATACTACAATTGTTTTTCTTCGCAAAAACATCTACTGCAAAACGGTGATGCAGGTCTGTGGCTGTTGTGACCACTGGTATTGCTTCCAGAATTTCTGCTGTTTTTAGCGCCAGTTCATTGGCACCGCCCAGATGTCCGGACAGAAGGGAAATGACAAACTTTCCACACTCATCTACGACCAGCACCGCAGGGTCTGACTTCTTTGACGCTACATAAGGCGCAATGCTGCGGACGGCAATTCCGGTGGCACCGATAAAGATCAGTGCATCTGAATCAGAAAATTTCTCTCCTGCCCATGCAGAGGTGCTGATCTGAATGGAATCCGGAAGATATTTACTTTTTTTATCCAGTTCTGCTGTCAGCCCGGCAGCTTCCAGCCCCCGGTATAATCTCTCCCCGGTCTGCTGACCGGTAAGGCTGAAGCATATAAGTGCAACCTTCACTGTTATATTCCTTCTCTTTCTCCTGTTTACAGTAATCTCATAAACGATAGCAATTCCTTAAGGTTACCAGATTCTATGAGTGATGTGTTTTTGATTTCACAGCTTCACGAAATTCTGTGGTAAACTCCGGATCATACAGCTTGGAACGGTCATAGTGTGCTGCTGCAACTGTATCTCCGATGATCATCAGAGCTGTTTTTGTAATATTATTTTCTGCAGCTGTTTTTGCCAGTGTTCCTACTGTGCAGACGAAGGTCTTCTGTTCCGGCCAGGTTGCCTTATATACAATGGCTGCTGGTGTATCTGCTGTATAACCGCCTTCAATAAGACGTCTGCTCAGCTCTTCCAGCATTCCTGTACTTAAGAATACAACCATAGTTGCCTGATGAGCCGCAAATGACTGAATGCTTTCCTTGGACGGAACCGGAGTTCTGCCTTCCATTCGTGTAATGATCACACTCTGAGAAATATCCGGCAGAGTATATTCCAGATTCAGGGCACTTGCAGCACCGCAGAATGCACTGACACCCGGACAGTAATCATAAGTGATATTTTTCTCATCCAGAATATCCATCTGTTCACGGATCGCACCGTAAATACATGGATCTCCGGTATGAAGGCGGACAGTTGTCTTTCCCTCTGCTTCCGCCTTCTCGATCACATGGATCACTTCCTCCAGTGTCATTTTTGCACTGTTGTAGATGGTGCAGATGTCCTTTGTATATTCCAGAAGCTTTGGATTTACCAGTGATCCTGCATAGATCACCACATCTGCTTCCTCCAGATACTGTTTTCCTCTTACTGTGATAAGATCCGGTGCTCCCGGACCTGCTCCTACGAAATGTACCATAATCTGTCATTCTCCTTATTATAAATTTATTCCAACTGTTCAATACTTTCACAGTTGTGAGTCAAAATCCATTCAAGCGGATATTCGCAATCCGCTTCGCTACTTGCTCATAACCGAATAACTGCTCCGCAGTTTATCAGAAGGAGCTTGCACTCCTCCTGATACAAGCAAGTCCCCACCCACTGCTTATTGCTTTTCGCAATTGAAGCAGGGGACTTACTTGATTCGTTAAAATCGCCTTTGCGATAGGATCTTTACTGTGCCTCATCATTCTGTGCATTAATCAGCTTTATCAGCTTCTCTGCATCTGCAGTCTGCCCCAGATACCCATAAGTATTATTAAAAATCACTGCCCCCAGAAGAATCTGCTCATAGGATCTGTGATTTAAATAAAACTGGATCCTGTCCAGGATCTCTTTCATGGTCTTCTGAAGTATCTGATATTTTTCCAGAATGTCTATTGCTTCATCTGTAGTAGATGCATTCAGGATTTCCTTTGCACACTCCAACGATGCTCCTGCCCGGATCGCATTGGATGCCAGCACTTCCATCCTGGCATCTGCACTGTGGGAATGAGTATTCATGATCCCTGCTGCAACTTTTACAAACTTTCCGATATGAGCAATGAAAAGGATTCCCTTAACTCCCATATCAATTGCCATGTCAATGGTCTCACCTACATAATTGCTGCATTTGATATTTTTTTCATAAGGGAGATCCATATGCTCCCGCAGATAATCTGCCCCGTAATTTCCCGGTGTTACCAGAAGATATTCTTCTCCCTGGGAAAAATGCTGCTTCATCTCTACATTGATACTCTGTACAAGAGCAGCTTCGCTCATAGGTTCTACAATCCCGGAAGTTCCCAGAATGGAGATTCCTCCCACAATTCCCAGACGTGGATTAAAAGTTTTCTTTGCAATTTCCACACCTTCAGGAACGGAGATGGTGATTTTCAGACCACCCTCATAATCATATTTCTCAGCAATTTCTGTGGCTTCACGCAAAATCATGGCCTTTGGCACAGGATTAATAGCTGCTTCCCCAATTTTCTGGGAAAGTCCGGCTTTTGTTACCCTTCCCACACCAACACCTCCGTCGAGGATGATTCCCGGTTCTTTTGTTTTCTGCACCGTGGCATAAACCAGTATTCCGTTTGTAGTATCCGGATCATCTCCTGCATCCTTCTGAATTGCACAGGTCACCTGATTTCCTTCAATCCGGATGTCTTTCAGTTCCAGTGTAAGCAGGATTCCCTTAGGAGTCATCAAGGTGACAGCCTTCTGCATGACACCACCCAGCAGGATCTCTGCAGCACCCTTACATGCAGCTGCTGCGCAGGAGCCTGTGGTATAGCCAAACCTCATTTTTTTATTGCCACGTATCACGTAGTAATCTTCCAGTCCGTTTTTCATGACGCCTCCTTTGCTGCATTGTTGTCACATTCTGTCTGCAGATTACTCTACAGCATTGCTATACATAAAAAGGAGGGATTTCTGTGTGCAACAAAATCCCTCCTGAAAGTTCTTTTCCCGAAATATCCTCTGGTTGCCGCAGATCATATTTCCTCTCTACAATGAAAAGCAGACAGTATCTGGCTGTTACAGTAACGGACTTGCGCAGGAATTTCACCTGACTTCCTGTAATGCTTTTCCAGAATTATTTCCGAGAATCATTATATAATTTTGAGCAGTAAAAGTCAACGCATTTCATGGCTATACCACCTTATTATACTACCTTATGCTTCAGCCATTTCCTGCTGTGGAAGCGAAGAGAAAATACGATTCCCCGCACTGTCCAGTCAGTAAACATTCCAAGCCATACAGCCATTGGGCCGAAGCCTCTGAAACGGATCAGATATACACAAAGGCAAAAACGGAATGTCCACATAGTGATACAGGATGTGATCATGGAAAATTTTACATCTCCGGCTGCTCTGAGGCCATAAGCAGGAATAAACGCCAGGTCCATACAATAGGTTTGACAACCGTTATCCAGGATATCATATGGAAACACATTCTTGCACTTTCCGGTTCCATACCACCCAGCTTTGTGACCGGAATGGTTAAGGCAAACACCAAAAGACAGCTTGCAACAACAATGATTTCTGCAAGGACACTTAATTTCTTAATATAGTAAACTGCCTCATCCTTTCTGCCCGCTCCCAGACACTGTCCTACTACAGTCATCAGACCGATTCCTACACCGATAGCTGCAATACCGTTAAGGTTCTCAAGGATATTCGTCATTGCCTGAGCTGCAATGGCTACCGTCCCCAGTGTAGATACGGAAGACTGTATTGCCAGCTTTCCAAGCTGAAACATGCTGTTCTCTATACCGGACGGGATTCCCAGAGCCAGAACTCTTCTGATCATTTTTCCATCCGGACGGATCTGTCTGTAATTTCTGACTACAATAGGCTGTCTGTCCATACGAAGCTGCCAGAGTACCACTACAGCACAGAAGACTCTGGATGCAAGAGTTGCGATGCAGCTCCTGCCACTCCCATATTGAATCCCCAGATCAGCGCCGCATTTCCGCCGATATTAATCACATTTGAAATAACCGATACTGTCATTGGCCCTCTGGTATTTCCCTGGGACCGGAATATGGATGCTCCCGCATCATAAAGTGCTATAAACGGAAAAGACAACGCCGTATAGAAGAAATACACCTGAGAGGCAGTCATAACATCTGATTCTACTTTTCCGAATATCAGTTTTAACAGCGGCACACGAAACAGCAGGCACAGAGCAGTCACTGCTACGGATATGGCAGTAATGATAAATAATACCTGTCTTGCTGATTTATTTGCCATTTCATGATTTTTCTGACCTATGTACTGTGAACAGAGGATTGCACCGCCTGCTGCCAGCGCTGAGAACGCTGGATCACCAATACATTGATGGAATCCACCAGAGATACTGCGGATATTGCAGCAGAGCCTACATTGCTGACCATCATGGTATCCACAGTTCCCATCAGGGAATTCAGTACCTGTTCAAAAATAACCGGTATCAACAGGGTTCGGAGCATTTTGTTTGTAAAAATATGTTGCTGTTCTTTCATTTTTTCCACCTGAATCTATTTTCTTTTTTTGATTATACGCTTAATTTTCTGTGATGCAATAGAATAAAATGTATTTTTTAACGTTTTCAGGGTTACTGTTCACCCGCCACTATTCCGCGAGGTGTTTTTGGCATGAATATGCCAAAATCCCGAGACATACAAGCCAAAATTCCATTGCCGCAGGCAATCTGGAATGAGTTTTGGCTACATTACTGTAAACAGAGTGAACAGTAATTTTTCAGGAAATCTGATAATTGTTCTTGTTATGTTCTTCAAAATCTGATACAGTAAATCTGTTAAAAATAAGGCAGGGCATATCAGCCCGCAATTCTTAAATCTTATACAAATCAAGAAAGCAGACAGATCATATGCAAAGAATCCTTAAATATATTATCTCCGAAAATACAACTCCGGTCACGATTCTGGACTTTCTAAAAAAAGAGGGGTTTTCCCGCCACATATTAAGCTCAATGAAGAACACTCCCAACACCATCATTCTCAATGGTGAACGTGGTTTCGGACGATCAGTGCTTAAACCGCAGGATCATCTGATCGTCACTGTTCCTGAAACCGAATCAGGAGAAAACATTATCCGTACAAAGATGGATTTGAATATCATTTATGAAGATGAGGATATCCTTGTGATAAACAAGCCTGCAGATATGCCTGTGCACCCTTCTGCGGGAAATTATGAAAATACTCTGGCAAATGGAATCGCCTGGTATTTTGCAGAAAAAGGAGAGGATTTTGTTTACCGCTGTATCAACCGGCTGGACCGGGATACCACCGGTGCTCTGATCCTTGCCAAAAATCCCCTCAGCGCAGCGATTCTGTCAGTTCAGATGAAAAAACGTCAGATTCTCAGGACTTATCTCGCACTTGTAGACGGGCTTCTTCCTGACTCCGGAACGATCAACGCTCCTATCGCACGAATGGAAGGCTCCGTGATCACCAGAGAAGTAAATTTCGGAACCGGGGAGTCTGCAATAACTCATTATGAACGGCTGGCGGCAGGAAAAGAATATTCTCTGGCCGAACTTCATCTGGAAACAGGGCGCACACACCAGATACGTGTGCATATGAAATATATCGGGCATCCTCTGCCCGGAGATTATTTATATAATCCTGATTACCGTCGGATAAACCGTCAGCCCCTTCATTCTTATCAGTTGGAGTTTACTCATCCTATAACCGGAAAGGTCATGCTTTTTACTGCTCCGCTTCCTATTGATTTTATTTCTGCCTTTTATAGCAATTCTCTAAAATAATGCATTTATAGCAATCCCATAAATTACTGCAAACAAAACAGTTCATCAGTTTTATGTCTGATGAACTGTTTTGATATGAATGCATATACATTCTTACTTATTTTTCTCATAAATGATCAGAAGACCTCTCAGAAGAAGTTCCTCGTCCAGAATGATTTCTCTCTTACAATGAGGAACGATTTTCTTTGCCAGACCACCGGTTGCCACTACAGTTGCCTTCTCCCCCAGTTCCTCTTCGATCCTGTCAATAATTCCATCCAGAGCTGCTGCATTGCTGTAAAGAACCCCGCTCTTCATACATTCGATCGTGTTTTTCCCGATCACATGTCTTGGCGCATCAATACTGATTCCGCTGAGCTGGGAAGCCTCGCAGTAAGTGCATCCAGGGAAACCCCTACACCCGGAAGAATCATTCCGCCTACATACTGCTTCTTACTGTTGACAACAGACGCTGTGGTTGCAGTTCCCATATCGATAAGGATCAACGGCACCGGATAACCGGCAATTCCTGCCACTGCATCAGCAACCTGATCTGCGCCAAGCTGTCCCGGATTATCCATCATAATGTTCAGTCCTGTCTTTACACCGGGTCCGAGAACAATTGCATTTTTCTTAAGAATTTTCTCTGCGGCAAGTTTCACAATATTTGTGATCTGCGGCACTACAGAAGAAATAATACAGCCCTCAATCTCTGTTTTTTTATATGATAGATATCAAGAACATTCTTTAAATCCACCGCATATTCCAGTTCCGTCTTTGTACGTTGGTAGAAAG
>ENA-OQBT01000115-OQBT01000115.1-human-gut-metagenome-genome-assembly--contig:-NODE-115-length-55198-cov-2.793594_pt1 | contig 55198 bp, 63 predicted proteins | sample MGYA00242749_ERZ504557 | MGnify/ENA primary metagenome ERZ504557 (study PRJEB26092, sample SAMD00036243) | human gut metagenome | host: Homo sapiens | study: EMG produced TPA metagenomics assembly of...
TATAGCGCAACATAAAAAGAACATCTGCTGATTGCAGATGTTCTTTTTGTGCTCTAATTATAGAGTAAATAATTATCAGATTACTGAAACGACCTTGCAGAGATATTAGAATTCAATAATAAAGTGAATGGCTCCGAAAGGGTATAACAGCTTGAGCTTGCAGGCTTTATTGAAGCTGCGTGTCTGTCCATCAAAATGCTCAGGTGCAGTGAGAGTAAGCTCAAGTGCCTGATCATTTGAACAGTTGACCAGAAACAGTCCATTGTTCAGGTTCAGGAAATCATCGAGAGATGCCTGTACATACTCGTCGTATACTGAAAATGATTCATTTACATAGCGTGATGCAAAATTGATGGCTGTTGTCTGACTCATGCTATGTATGTAGATATGGCATAGCTGCCCTCGATGTCCTGACGTACCATGCAGTCCGCACTAAAGCTGTCACATATCTCGGCAGAGAGCGGAGTGTAGTCATCACCGACAAATCGGATAAAGCTGTTAAACAAAAGCTCAAGATACATAATGTCAATGGCAGAAGGATCTATGCCTGTATTGGCAAAAAAATGACCTATCAGATGATTTATACTGTCCTTATCCTCGAGTACCATGTCAAGATCGGAAATAGCATTCTCATTGCGGTAATCATGTATACTCTTTTCGAGAGTGGTATTGTCAATTATGCCTTTGTCTAAAAGAATCTGTCCTAAAAGAAGAAAGTCAGGGCTTTGGATGTTTAAGAGCTCCTTTACCTGCTTGTCTGTCAGATAGCCCATTTCTATTGTAAGCTCACCAAACTTCTTGTCCTGATGGGTCTGCTCGACTATTACTGAATCAACCTCGGCAGCTGTCATAAGCCTGAGTGGATGGCAAGAGTACCAAGCTTTGCGTGCTTTTGTGCTTTTTCTTTGAGAGCGTCAAAAAGCTGCTCATTAGTGATATAGCCCTTTGATAGGAGAAAATTGCCAAAAAATTGAGTATACATATTAATTTCCTCCTATGTGTTTCTTAATCAGACTTATGACCTGATCCTTGTCGATTGGTTTCTGAATGAAGTCACATGCTCCGGCAGCAAGAGCCTTTTTAAGCTCGGATTGTGTGCCGACAGATGACGCTACGAAGATGGTAGCACTGCTGTCATACTCCATAATTTCTGAGATAGCGGCATTTCCGTCCTTTACCGGCATTACAATGTCTATAAATGTGAGATTTGGCTTATGCTCCTTGTACATATCAATGGCGAGCTGTCCGTTTGCCGCCTCAATGATAGTCGGTGAACCAATGGAATTGATTATGTCCTTCATCTGTTTTCTTGCGAGAATCGAATCATCGCATATAAGTATTTTTAAATCGTCAAGTTGCATTTTAAAAACTCCTTCCCCTTGAAAATATAAATATATTTTACTACATTAATAATAGAAATTCAAGAAATAGTTGGGACTTATTTACCATTTATTTTTTCCTTACATGAGGTTATACTAATTTTGGTGATTTTACATATTTTTTGTATATATAAGATCCGTGATAACTATTTAGGAATAATAAATAAAAATACAGGAGAAAGAAGCATGAACTATTTTATTATAATAGATGCGGTCACGCTGATACTAGGAATTTACATAATATTTGTGTCACTACGAATGAAGAAAAGCGGCAAAATTGAAAGTACCTTTGTGGCTGAGGATGAGATGAAAAAAATAAAGGATACGGCCGGATATATAGCTTATATTTATCCAAAGTCACTTGTATTCGGCATTGTGATTTTTGTTATCAGTATAGTTGCGATAGTTTCGGATTGCCTCAAAAAGATACCGTACTGGTCATATGTGGAGATGATTATATTCGTCGCAGTAATTATCTGGTTTTCAAATATGTTACGAAATGCCAGAGAAAAATTTGTTAAATTCTAACATGAATTTTGCATTGCAACATGAGACATAATAAAGTATAATGAATTTACAAAGATACCTGAGATGTTCGACAACCCTGTGTATTTAGAACCTACATTTACTTTAAACGGGATTCCTATATGAGCTGTTGGATGTCAGGCCGTCATTATGCAGCGGAAGGCAGAAGGCAGACTGCGGTTACCCACCTAGCAAGAGCGCTAGGAGTCTAAATTACAGGACCGGCATTTTGGGTTCTTACAAAAGAATAATAATGTACAAAAGAACTCCGGACGCACAAAAGATTTATGACATACAAAAGATTTTTAAAGCACAAAGGATTCTTAAGTACAGATGATAAAGGGAGCTGTTTTTGCAGCTCCCATTTTTTGAGCAGTAACCACTATTTGGGTGTTAAGGAGAACAGAAATTTGGCAAATAGAAGACGAAGACGGCAAAAGCCGAATCAGATGGTCTGGATAATGCTTGCGATAACCATGGTATGCGTGGTTATTGTTTTTGCAATTGTTATGGCGCAAAAGGAAAAGGGGGCACTTGTAAAACAGGCGAAGGCAGTGACAAAGGATATGGTGTATGAGAATGCATATATTGTGTCAAATGACGATGGAAGGCTGATTTTCATATGTGATGGAGATCTATACAGGGCAAAGGGTACCATGGAAGAGAACTTTACAGGTGTCTGTGATATTGAAATCAGTGGCTCTAAGGTCAAAAAGATACAGATAAAGCCGGATGATATATCAGGTGTGATGCTGTCGTACGGAGACGGTACCATGCAGATTGCAGGGCAGGGTGACATTCCAATGCAGTCAAGCGAGCTGCCGGTGTATGATGAGACAGGCACTTCACCTAAGGAAATATCGGTTTCTGACCTGATAATAGGAAGTGAAACACTTTCCTACATACTTGATTCCGGCAGGATATGTGCCATCGTCAGAAGACAGGCACCAGACCTTACATACATAAGGGTGCTTATAAAAAACGATGGAAAGGATGCATTTCCCACAATTGCAGCAGGTGCAGCAGCTAACCTTTATGTGGATGATGCCGACTGTGGCAGCAATGCTATTGATGATGTGGGAGCATATATGGCAAATGCACAGAAAGGTAAGATAAAGGTGAGCTCAGCGGACAATTATGTCAGCATAAACGGTAAAAGCTATCCGGGCTCATTTGAGTTTATCGGGACAGAGGAAGGTATTGTGGCGGTGAATACAGTCGATGTGGAGACATATGTGCGCTATGTGCTGCCGTCGGAGATGCCGTCTACATTTGATGCAGAGGCGCTTAAGGCTCAGGCTGTTTGCGCAAGAACCTTTGTATATTCACAGATGAAAAATACACAGTATGCGCTATATGGAGCAAATATTGATAATACCACGGCTTTTCAGGTCTATAACGCTTCAGAAACAAAGCAGTCGACCGATGAGGCTGTAAAAGCTACAGCAGGACAGGTTGTCTCATGTGGAGGAAGCTTAATAACATGTTATTATTTTTCTACGTCTGCCGGAAAAACCGAGGATATGGAGGTATGGTCTTCGAGTACACCGGATTTCATACACAAGGTGGAGTCGGTGGATGACAATTCGCCATACTACAGATGGACCTCGGAGCTTGATTTATCGGCATACAATGATCCTCAGTACGGCACAGCAACAGGTATTTCTGTCGATAAGACGTCAGATGCTGGTTATGTACTTTCGCTCACAATAAATTACGGAAACAAATCGCAGACCTTTACGGCGGAGAATGATATAAGAAAGGCGTTAGGCATTATCAGAAAAAAGTTACATTAAACGATGGCTCTGTGAGGGAGAATATGTCGATGATACCAAGCGCCTGCTTTAGTGTGAGTGCCGGTGCAAATGGTCACTATACACTGTCCGGCGGAGGCTTCGGCCATGGAATAGGCTTCAGCCAGTATGGGGCAGACAAGCTGGCAAAGGCAGGAAGCAGCTATAAGGATATAATCGGATATTATTATAAGGATGTGACAGTGTGGATATAAGCAGTGTACGTAGTGAGCAGTGATATGCCTACAAAAAATTGATAGTATGGATAGTAGAAATGTGGTAATATCGAAGTGCTTAGATACATGACTATGTGTGTGATAGTAAGATACATTGTAATTATTTCGTAAGAAAACAAGAGGATTTGACAATGAATTTACCGATAGAGTTTGAAAAAAAGATGAAGGCCTTTCTGGGTGATGAGTGGGATGATTTCTTATACAGCTATGACAATAACAGATTTCAGGCGCTCAGATTCAATACCTTAAAGGTGCAAAGCCCGGAAGAAAGAATGAGGATATTGAAAACACTTAAAATATCCTCAGATAAAAAGGTTTCGTGGGCAGATGAGGCATATTACTTTGATGAAAATGTGCGTCCGGGAAAGCATCCGTATCATGAGATGGGGCTTTACTACATACAGGAGCCAAGTGCCATGTCGGCGGCTGCACTTTTAGCTCCAAAGCCGGGGATGAGAGTGCTTGACCTGTGTGCGGCACCCGGTGGAAAGAGCACACAGCTTGCCACATATTTAGGAGACAGCGGACTTTTGGTATCAAATGAGATTAACACACAAAGAAGCCGGATTTTGTCGCAGAATATAGAGCGTATGGGAATCAAAAATGCGATTGTGACAAATGAGGACAGCTTTGTGCTTGCTTCACATTTCCCAGGCTTTTTTAATGCTATACAGGTGGATGCACCTTGCTCAGGAGAGGGAATGTTTCGAAAGCTGCCTGAGGCAATAGAGCAGTGGAGCATGGAAAATGTGGCAATCTGTGCGGCAAGGCAGAAGGAAATACTGGATAATGCTGCGGTGATGCTTAAGCCGGGAGGTACGATAGTGTACAGCACCTGCACCTTCTCGAAGGAAGAAAATGAGGATGTAATTGAGTATTTTTTGGAGAGACATCCTGATTTTACACTTGAAGAAATGGAGCGCTTCTGGCCGCATAAGGTGGACGGAGAGGGACATTTTGTGGCAAAGCTTGTGAGAAGAGGCTGTGTGGACACAGACCTTAAAGCTGACAGGAAAACCAAAAAGAACAAAAATAGTAAGAACAGGAAAAATGAAACAAAGCCGGCTCTCACAAAAGAAAATATGAAGCTTCTCTCAGAGTTTCTTGATGAGACCATATCAGAGGATATGGCAGCATGGATAAAAAACTCAAGGCTTGTCATGTTTGGGGAGCAGCTCTACAGGCTGCCTGATATGGAAGTTGATATTAAAGGGCTTAAGGTGCAGCGAGCAGGGCTTCATATAGGAGAGTTTAAAAAACAGCGCTTTGAGCCGTCGCATTCGCTGGCACTTGCACTTAAGCTAAATGATGCTAAAAACGTAGTAAAGCTTACATGTGACAATCCGCAGACTATCGGCTTTTTCAATGGTCAGTCAGTTATGTTATCTGATGAGCAGGCGGCTGAATGCAAAAAGGGCTGGGCACTTGTATGTGTAGATGGATATCCGGCCGGCTGGGGCAAGGTGAATGGTGCACAGGTTAAAAACCATTATCCTAAGGGGCTTAGAAATAAAATATAAAGAAAATAGAAAAATTTTCTACTTGCAAAATATAGAGATTGTGCTAAAATGACTTATGTGTTATTAAGAAATAAGCATTTGCGATATATATGTCGCAGCTATATATAATAAAAGCAATGAAGGTGCATAGTAGATTATAGTACTTTGACCAGAGAGAGATTGTCATCGGCTGAAAGCAGTCTTACAAAAAGGCTATTGATTGAAGTTCACACTGAAGCTGCATGGATGAAGCACAGTAGTTCATGACGTGTTATGTACGTTACACATATCAATGAGAGTCCATTGGATATTTCTTCAATGGAAATCAGGGTGGTATCGCGGAATTTTCGTCCCTGCATGGTTTAATAGCCATGCAGGGGCGTTTTTTATCGCATAAACGGCGAATTCAAGCTTGGATTTACGAGTTTATGCAAATTAAGAAAAATATTATGAGGTGAAATTCGATGAGAGACAAAATTCAACAGATCAGAGAAAAAGCACTTGCTGAAATTGATAAGGCTGACGGTCTTGAAAAATTAAATGATGTGCGTGCTGCAATTCTTGGAAAGAAGGGTGAGCTCACAGCAGTCTTAAAGGGCATGAAGGATGTTGCTCCTGATGAGAGACCAAAGGTAGGCCAGTGGGTCAATGAGACACGTGAGGCAGTTGAGAAACTTCTTGATGAGAAGGTTAAGAAATTTGAGGCAGAGGCACTTAAGCGCAAGTATGAGAGCGAGAAAATAGATGTCACTATGCCTGCAAAGAGAAGCAAAAAGGGTAATCTTCATCCTGTAACACAGGTAAAGGACCAGCTCTCGGAGATTTTCACATCTATGGGCTTTGAGGTTTACGAGGGAACTGAAATCGAGAATGATTACTATAATTTCACAGCTTTAAATACTCCAAAGGATCATCCGGCTCGTGATATGCAGGATACATTCTACTTATCACCTGAGTTCTTACTTCGTACACAGACCTCAGCAGGACAGATTCATGTTATGGAAGCAAAGAAGCCGCCTATCAAGGTTGTTTCACCGGGTAAGGTTTTCCGTTCGGATGATGATGCGACACATTCTCCTATGTTCACACAGATGGAGGGACTTGTGGTAGATAAGGGCATCACACTCTGCGATTTAAAGGGTATGCTTGACCAGCTTGTAAAGAAGATGTTCGGAAAGAATGTCACAACACGTCTTCGTCCTTCATACTTCCCATTTACAGAGCCGTCTGTAGAGGTTGATGTAAGCTGTTTCCAGTGCCACGGCAAGGGCTGCTCTTTATGCAAGGGCACAGGCTGGATTGAGGTGCTTGGTGCAGGCGTGGTAAATAAAAAGGTGCTTGAGGGCTGTGGCATAGACACAAATGAGTACAGTGGTTTTGCATTTGGTATCGGTCTTGAGCGTATTGCAATGCTCAAATACGGAATTAACAACATCAAGCTTTTATTCGAGTCAGACCTTAGGGTATTAGACCAGATTGATGATAAATAGATTCATTTCTTGAATATATAACAGGAGGCAAAAATTATGTTAACACCACTTAGCTGGTTAAAAGATTATGTAGATATAGATGTAACACCAAAGGAGTTAGAGGAAAAATTATTCTCATGTGGTTTCGAGGTTGAGGAATCATATGAGGTGGGAAAGGATATCTCAAACGTAGTAGTCGGCCTTGTAGAAAAATGTGAGCCGATTCCTGAGACACACCTGAGTCTATGTCAGGTAAATGCCGGAGCACATGGCACATTCCAGATCTGCTGTGGAGCGGATAATGTAAAGGCAGGGGGCAAATATCCTCTCGCACTTATCGGTGCCACAGTATATGCCACAGCAAAGGATCATGTTACAATAGAGGGCGTGATGGAGATAAAGCAGGGCAAGCTGCGTGGATATGATTCATATGGAATGTTATGCTCAGGCGTAGAGCTTGGCTTAAATGAGGACCTCTATCCGGGTGCAGGCTACAACGGACTTTTGGTTTTACCTGAGGATGCTAAGGCGGGAGATGATGTAAAACCTATCCTCGGCCTTGATGACTGGATTTTTGATATTGCAATCACAGCAAACAGACCTGACTGCCAGTGTATATATGGCATGGCAAGAGAGGTTGCTGCTGTTTTGGGAAAAGAGCTTAAGGAGCCTGCACTTGACTATACTGCTGATGATGTGAAGAAGGAAAATTTCAAGGTATCTGTCCTGGCACAGGACATCTGCCCTCGCTACACAGCTCACTATGTGCATGATGTAAAAATCTCTGAGTCACCGGCATGGATGAGAAAACGTCTTGCACTTGTTGGAATAGGCTCTATATCAAATGTGGTAGACATCACTAACTTTGTTTTAAAAGAGCTCGGACAGCCAATGCATGCTTTTGATTACTCATACCTTGAGGGAGATGAGATTGTAGTAAGACGTGCAAACGATGGAGAGAAAATTGTCACGCTTGATGAGAAGAAATTTGAGTTAAACAGCAATAACCTGGTTATCTGTGACGGAAAGAAGGCAGTTGCGCTCGCCGGTATCATGGGCGGCTTAAACTCTGAGATTAACGACGGAACCACAGAGGTGATGTTTGAGTCTGCAAAATTTGCAAGAGACAATATCCGAAAGAGCTCACGTGCGTTGGGACAGTCATCTGATTCGAGTGCACTTTACTCAAAGGGTGTAAACGAGTACACAACAGCCATGGCCATGAAGAGAGCGCTTCACCTGATGGAGGAGCTTGGCTGTGGTAAGGTTTCTTCAACTCACGTTGAGGTGACTACTGGAAACTCACTTGAGCCAAAAGAGATGAAGGTTTCTATTGCAAAGGTTAATGGTGTGCTTGGAATAGAGGTACCTACAGAGGATATTGTGAGAATACTCACAAATTTAGGCTTTGCACCGGTTGTAAGCGGTGATGAGCTGACGCTCATGATTCCTGCATATCGTGAGGATATGGAGGATTATCCGGATGTGGCCGAGGAGGTTATCCGTATGTATGGCTATGACCACGTCATTCCTGCATTCATGCCTACGGCACAGGTTACACTCGGAGGACTCAACCTTAGACAGCAGACAGAGCGCAAGATAAAAGAGGTGCTCTGTGCAGCAGGCGCGTATGAGGGAATACATTACTCATTCTTCTCACCTGCTGATCTTGATTTACTCAGATTCCCGGAGGATGCACCTGAAAGACATGCTATCAGGCTTATAAACCAATCAATGTTGACCTCTCGCTTATGAGAACAACACTTGCTTCTGAGATGCTTTATGCTATAGCAAGAAACCAGAAGAAGGGTATATTGGAGGGAAGAATCTTTGAGCTTGGAAATATCTTTATCGCAAAGGAGCTTCCGCTTACAGAGTATCCGGATGAGAGAGAGACACTTTGCGCAGGTGTATTCGGTGAGGATGAATCGTTCTTTACTATAAAGGGACTGGCTGAGACTGTAGCAGATGCGCTTGATGTGAAGTTTACATACAAGCCGGCTCAAAAGCCATTCCTTCATCCATATCAGACCGCAGAGGTATTCTGTGACGGACAAAAAATCGGATATCTCGGTCAGGTAAGATATGAGATATGCGATGAGCTTGACATGAGAGTACCGGCATATGTGATGGAGCTTGACTTAAGAGTTCTTTCACAGTGGTATGGAAAGGACAGAGTATTTACTCCAATCTCAAAATTTGATGATGAGAAGAGAGATTTTGCTTTTGTTGTGGACAAGGATATCACATGTGAGCAGATTGAAAACGGTATCAGGGAAGCCTGTGATTATGTCTCAGATGTTACACTGTTTGATGTTTACGAGGGTGTACAGCTTCCTCCGAATAAGAAGAGCATGGCGTACAGTGTAGTATTTACACCAAAGGATGAGGAGCTTAAGACTAAGAAGGTCGAGGGCTTTGTAAAGGATATACTTGCTCATCTTAAAGAGACTGCAGGTATCACACTTCGTGGTTAGACGTTAGTATAGTGTTAGGAATAGGAAAATTATGGACGTAAAAGATTTTGATTATGATCTTCCGGAGGAGCTGATAGCACAGGATCCTCTGGAGGACCGCTCCAGCTCAAGACTCATGGTGCTTGACAAGAAGACAGGAGAAGTCAGCCATCATGTGTTCAAGGAGATTGTTAAATATTTAAGACCGGGCGACTGCCTTGTGCTCAACAATACAAAGGTAATTCCTGCACGTCTTTTTGGCGTGAAGGAAGGCACTATGGCAAAGATAGAGATACTTCTTCTAAAGCGCAGACAAAATGACGTATGGGAGACTCTTGTAAAGCCGGGTAAAAAGGCAAAGCCGGGCACAAAGATTATATTTGGTGACGGACTTTTAACAGGTGAAGTAATAGATGTGGTTGATGATGGAAACAGGCTGATTCAGTTCAGTTATGAGGGTATTTTTGAGGAGATACTTGATAAGCTCGGACAGATGCCATTGCCGCCATACATCACACATCAGCTAAAGGACAAGAACCGCTACCAGACAGTATATGCAAAGTATGACGGCTCGGCCGCTGCGCCTACGGCAGGACTGCATTTCACAAAGGAACTTTTACAGCAGGTAAAAGATAAGGGCGTAGATATTGCAGAGGTAACTTTACATGTGGGGCTTGGCACGTTTAGACCGGTAAAGGTGGATAATGTGCTTGATCACCATATGCATTCTGAGTTTTACATGGTGTCACAGGAGGCTGCAGACAAGATTAATAATGCAAAGAAAAATGGCGGCAGAATAATATCTGTCGGCACTACAAGCACTCGTACCTTAGAGGCAGCATCCGATGAAAACGGCATGCTAAAAGAGTGCAGCGGATGGACGGATATCTTTATTTATCCGGGATACAGCTTTAAGGTGATTGACTGTCTGATTACAAATTTCCATCTGCCACAGTCTACACTTGTCATGCTTGTGTCAGCATTAGCAGGCAGAGAGCATGTCCTCAATGCATACAAAGAGGCTGTAGAGGAAAGATACAGGTTTTTCAGCTTTGGTGATGCGATGTTTATAACGAACGATATGCATATGGACGATGAGGCAGCTGAATAAATTTTACTTGTAAAAATCAGTCATATATACTAATATGTTGTTTGAGGGTAATTTGTTCCCTTAGTCAATAATATAATAGATGGGGTAAAGTGAATGGAAGAAAAGAGAAGACATAAAAGACTTGACATTGATGTATCGGTACAGTTAGAGCGGCTGGATGAGGACGGAGTGACAACACTTAAGTATTGTCATGTAGATGTCACAGATATTTCCAGAAGCGGTATCGGATTTAATGCAAAGGTACCTCTTGATATACATACATATTATGACACCAAGATCCAAATTTGGACCAAGGAGGTTGTGGATGCGGTTGTCGAGATTGTACGAAGAACAGACAGTGAAGAAGGAGTATATCACTATGGTGCTGTGTTTATTGGTATGACAGACACTGATGCACTCAAGATTGATATTTATCAGATTTTCAATGATTTATAAAGTAAAAAAAGTAAATCATCCACATGATATAGTAACCAGTGTACCTGGCTCAAAGAGTATCACAAACAGGGCCCTTTTAATCGCTGCACTCGCAAGCGGGCGCAGCGTTTTAAAAGGGTGTCTTTTTAGTGATGATTCGAGACATTTTATAGATGCACTGATTCGTCTGGGATTTCCGGTTTTGGTGGATGAGGATAAAAGAGAAATAACAATAACAGGCTTTGGAGGCAGGATACCAAAGAATGAAGCTGAGATAGATGTGGGAAGTGCAGGTACCGCTGCACGTTTTCTTACAGCTCTTCTTGGACTGTCAAAGGGCAGATACCATATAGTGTCCTCTGAGCAGATGAAGAAACGTCCTATGAAGGATCTGCTTGTGTCGCTTGAAAAGCTGGGTGCCCATATTGAGTATGATGAGAACGAATATCATTTTCCTTTTACCATCGGAAATACAGGGGAGTATGCTGATACTGTTGATATAAACGTAGACAAGAGCAGCCAGTTTTTGAGTGCCCTTCTTATCTCGGCTATAGTGATGGAAAAGAACTTTACTATTAATGTCACAGGAACGCATGGTATGGCATATGTTGAGATGACGCGTCTTATGATGAAGCAGTTTGGGCTCGATGTGATGCAGGACAAAAAGAATAACAGCTTTATTATCCCTAAGAAAGCGGCGTATGAAAGCTTAGACTATGATATAGAGCCGGATGTGTCGGCTGCATGCTATTTTTATGCAATGAGCCCGCTTTTACATGTTAAGTCAAAGGTGATGGGGGTACACCAAAACAGCTTGCAGGGAGATGTGGCATTTCTTGATGTGCTTGCGGATATGGGCTGCACAATTTCCGATGAGGCAGACGGCATAGTGTGTATGCCACCAAAGAATGCTCATATACATGGCGGAAGCTGGGATTTGTCAACATTCTCAGACCAGGCGCTGACACTTGCTGCGATTGCACCGTTTGCAAATGCACCTGTAGGGATAGAAGGCATTTCGCATATTCGTCTGCAGGAGTGTGACAGGATAAACGCCATCGAGGAAAACCTGACGGAATTAGGTGTGAGGGTTGAAGAAATTGAAAATGGCTTAAAGATTTATCCGGCAGAGCGTATTAAGCCTTGTAAAATTAAAACGTATGACGATCATCGCGTAGCCATGTCATTTACTTTGCCGGGGCTTAAGGCAGAGGGTGTTGAGATAATAGACCCTTATTGCTGCCGCAAGACCTTTGAGAATTTCTATGAGGTACTTGAGGAGAGCGTATATTAATAAAGTGTTATTGGTTTCTGTTTATCTGTAAACAGTGCTGCATTGGACGGTATAAAAAGAGCCGTAAAACGAATCAAATTCGTTTTACGGCTCTTTGTTTTTGGGATTAAAACCATATAACAGGATAAATCATCTGCGGTGAATAGTATAGTTTCTTTCTTTAAGTACGCTGATAGCCGATTCAAGAGAATCTTCGTCATAGAACTCTATGCGCAGTACACCCTCCTCAAACTCACGGTTGTTTATGATGCCGATATTCTTGATGCTGATGCCGTTGAAGGCTAAAAGGCTTGCAAGCACTGCAATACCGCCTGCCTCGTCGGCAATATCGACAAATACCTCGTGGAAATCCTTGCGGATTTTGGCACCGGGCAGTGTGAGTGAATCCCTGTAATTCTTTGAATCCTGGAAATAATCAATCATCTTTTGAGAACTGCCCTCTGCAATTATTTCGCGAAGCTTATGGAAATTGGCTTCATACTGGTCCATGAGTGAGAGCAGCTGTGTTTTGTTGGACTCACATATGTTTTCCCACATGACAGGGGAGCTTGCAGCGATACGTGTCACATCGCGGAAGCCACCGGCAGCGATAGTTTTCATGGTCTCTTTTTCGGAATCAATATGCTCAATTAGATTAACAAGAGAGTATGCAATCATATGTGGCAGGTGGCTGATGGCTGCGGTAGCATGATCGTGCTCTCTGTAGTCTAAAATGAGAGCTATCGAGCCAAGTGAAAGTACAAACTGTCTGAAATCATTCTGATTTTCTTCACTAGTTGCTGCAGTAGGAGTGATAATATAGTAGGCGTTCTCTAAAAGCTGCTTGTCTGAATTGAGTATGCCTGTTTTTTCAGAGCCGGTCATAGGATGACCGCCGATGAAATGCGCTCAAGGCCAAGCTCTATAACCTTTTCGTGAATCTGGGTTTTGGTGCTGCCTACATCTGTGATGATACAGTCATCCTTTATGATATCCTTAAGCTGTGTGAGGTATTCGATATTTTTGTTTACCGGTGCACACAGAAAGATTACGTCGCAGTCTTTAAAAGAGTTAAGCTCTAAAAGCTCATTATTATCTATCAGGCCAAGCCCAAAGGCATCCTCTATGGTCTGTTGATGCCCGGCTGTTGCGATAATTGAGACCTTTGGATTATTTTCTTTCATTTTTCTGGCTATCGAGCCGCCAATCAGACCGAGCCCTATAAAGCCAACTTTATCAAAATGCATTTATGTGTATCTCCTAATTCTTTATTGTAACTATTCAGAATCACCACACGCACATTCTCAAAATTGCACTATAGTGGTTTTGAATATTTACAATATATTATATCCAATTTAACACTATAAAGCAATAAATTATTGGCATATTTATTCCAATATAACAATAAAAAAATAATCGTCAGATTGCATAAAAGTGTTGTAAATTATATAAAATATTAGTACAATGTTTACATACTATAATAATGTCAGGGAGGTACTTGAAATGAATGTTTACACTACTGAGAAGATTCGAAACGTCGTGCTTTTAGGCCATAGCGGCTGTGGCAAGACATCACTCGTGGAAGCTATGGCATATCTGGCAGGACAGACCACCAGAATGGGCACTGTAGCGGATGGCAGCACTATCAGCGATTTTGACAAAGAAGAGATAAAGCGTCAGTTCTCTATACATACATCGGTTGTACCGATTGAGTGGGATAATGTCAAAATAAATATTCTCGATACTCCTGGTTTTTTTGATTTTGTGGGAGAGGTTGAGGAGGCTGTATCGGCTGCAGATGCTGCAATCATCGTGGTTTCAGGCAAGGCAGGCATACAGACAGGCACAAAAAGAGCATGGGAGATATGCGAGAAATACAAGCTGCCGAGGATGATTTTCGTGACGGACATGGATATCGACAATGCAAGCTTCAAGGATGTGGTATTAAAGCTGCAGGAGCTTTACGGCAAGAAAATAGCTCCATTCCATCTGCCGATCAGAGAGAATGAGAAGTTTGTGGGCTATGTCAATGTCATCCAGCAGAGGGCAAAGAGATGGAATGAAAGCGGAGGCGTGGATAAGTTTGATGTGCCTGAGTACTCAAAGGAGAACCTGGGAATATGTCGTGAGGCTTTAGTTGAAGCTGTAGCTGAGACAAGTGAGGAGTTCATGGACAGATATTTCGGCGGAGAGGAGTTTTCTGATGATGAAATCAGGCTGCGCTTCGTGCAAACGTGCTTGAGGGCTCTATTGTACCGGTGCTCATGGGCTCAAATATTCTCGCAAGAGGCATGTATACACTTATGGCTGATATTGTGAAATACCTGCCAAGTCCTGAGAAGAGAAGCTGTACCGGTATTAACACCAAGACAAATGAGGTGTATAATGCTGATTATGATTTTGCAAAATCAAAGAGCGCTTATGTGTTCAAGTCTATAGTTGACCCGTACATCGGTAAGTATTCACTGATCAAGGTTAATTCGGGCGTATTAAAGACAGATGATGTACTTTACAATTATCACAGGGACTGCGATGAAAAAATCGGAAAGCTCTATGTGATGAGAGGCAGTAAGGTGGAGGAAGTGAAGGAGCTTCATGCAGGTGATATAGGAGCGCTTGCAAAGCTTACAAAGACTCTTACGACAGATTCGCTTTCCACCAGAAATATGCCGGTTACATATCTTAGAACAAGCATATCAAAGCCGTATGTGGCAATGCGCTACAAGGCAAAGAAAAAGGGCGATGAGGACAAGATTTCCCAGTCTTTACAGAAACTGTTAATGGAGGATCTGACACTAAACAGTGTAAATGACAGCGAAAATGGACAGACTGTACTATATGGTATCGGTGATATGCAGCTTGAGGTAGTGGCAAGTGAGCTTCTTGAAAAGTACAAGGTGGAGATAGAGCTTATGCGTCCAAAGGTAGCCTTTAAGGAGACTATCAGGAAAAAATCTGACGTAGAGTACAAGTACAAGAAGCAGTCGGGCGGACACGGACAGTACGGACATGTCAAGATGACATTTGAGCCGTCAGGTGATATGGATACGCCATATGTATTTGAGCAGACGGTCGTAGGAGGAGCTGTACCGAAGAACTTCTTCCCGGCTGTTGAAAAGGGTATTGCAGAGTCCGTGAAAAAGGGACCTCTTGCAGCCTATCCTGTGACGGGTATAAAGGCTGTGCTGTATGACGGCTCTTATCATCCGGTTGATTCATCTGAGATGGCCTTTAAGGTGGCAACACAGCAGGCATTTAAAAAGGGCATTATGGAGCAAAGCCGGTGCTTCTTGAGCCGATTGCCACTCTTAAGGTAGTGGTGCCTGAGGGCTATACAGGTGATGTGATGGGTGAGCTTAACAAGAGACGTGCGCGAGTGATGGGCATGAACCCGACAGACAATGGATATCAGGAGATAGTTGCGGATATTCCTTATCTGGAGCTTTATGGATACAATGCCACACTTCGCTCAATGACGAGCGGAAGCGGCACATTCTCATATGAGTTTGCCAGATATGAGCAGGCACCGGATGATGTGGCTGCAAAACAGATAGAAGAAAGGGCAAGCAAGCTTGTTGAAGTTGAAGAGTAGAATAGCATTAATTATATTACTTACATTGATTTTTACCAATACTCATGTGTTTGCATCGGAGATAAAAGAGGCAGAAACTGCCTCTTTTGCTTCCGGGCCATCACTAAATACACTGGTTGACAATATGTCAAAAAAGTGATGGCGTTTTCATATATTTACTATAATCTGGGCGGTGCGGCAAACAATATCAATAATTATGGATACATCACACCAAAGCAGAAATTCATGGGACTAAGAGAACCACACAAATACGGTTATAAATTTGATGGCTGGTATCTGGATGAGCATTTTTCAAAAAAGGCGGATGTTCTGACCTACGAAAAAGCAAATGGATATGTGGTATATGCCAAATGGGTCAGGACGATTAACAATGAATACAGCGTAGAGCATTACAATTACAGGAGTAATAAAAAAGCGCATACACTGGCGCTTAAGGATTGCGATTACGATTTTATAGATGAAATAGATATTCCGGGCATGCCGGAGACGAAGGAGAATGATTTTCTCAATAATTATATTTTCAGTGAGGCACAGTGTCCTCAGGGAATTTGTATCACGGACGAATACGTGCTTATCACGAGCTATTCTGATGACAAGGGCTCACTCGGGGAGCTTATGGTATTTGACAGGGAGGACGGAGAGTACCTTGTGACACTTGGCATGGATGCAAACAGTCACCTGGGAGGAATTGCCTTTGACGGGGAAAATGTATGGGTGTGCAATTCCTACGACACAACTGTGGAGCGCATCTCGTATGATTTTCTCTCTCTAATGGCCACTGCGAATTCCAAGCAGGTCATCGATGCGACAGGTGTGGTAGATGTGTTTGATGTGGGAAACAAGCCGTCATGCATCACATTCTATGGAGGCAGGCTGTGGATAGCCACTCACAATATCCTTTTTAGGTCAAAGATGGTAGCATATTATTATGACAAAAAGGACGACAGGCTCACAAGCCTGAGCACATATACGATACCTGCCAGAGTGCAGGGCGTTACATTTGATGCCTCAGGAAAGGTATATCTGAGCACCTCCTATGGCAGGAATGAGTCATCGTATATCAAGTGCTACAAATCACTCATAGCTCTGTCGTCAAGGCCAAACAGCCCCGACATCACAATAGAGATGCCGCCGGATCAGAGGAGCTTGACAGTGTGGATAAAAGCTTGTATGTCATTTTTGAATCTGCGGGAGAGAAGTACCTTGAGGGCACGGATGGCAAGGGAAACTCGCCTGCACCGATAGACAAGATACTTCGCATAAATACAGATTCGTTTAAAAATTAACTATAGCATTTTTAAAAGCCTTTCAACCTGCCTGCGGTTTTTCTCAGGTAGGTTTTTACTTAGCTCAGTGCACATGGAATAGACCTCTTCTTTGGTAAATTCTATGCCGTTACGCTTTGCTTCCTTAATACTTTCCATGAGAAACGGCATGGCGCTCGTTGTATCTTTCGGTTTTTCCTTTTGTGCAAAATTATTTAAAAATTCCTGCTTTGTCATAAATCTCCCTATTGTCCAAAACTGAAAAAATATTTAATAGATTGTCTATTGTATCCTGTTCACTTTTGCTGCAGTATTTCTTTAAGGCATTGAGCATGGATAGTCTTCTGTCTGACATACTTTCAGTCTCCGCAACAGAAAGTGCCGGTGCACAATCTATCATTCTCATTGAATTCATAAGTGATATGTAGTGAACCATAAGAGTCATCTGCTTTTGTGAGTCATGCGGCATATATGGAATTATGGTTTTAAGCATCTGAAGCTCCCTTGTCTGGGTTATTTCATCGAATGGTGTAAACAGGCTGTTCTCGTCCATAAAAATCCTTTAAAATATATTTCTATATAATATGTCACCTGATTCACATTATGCATGTTTACAGCATATATTATTAAAAAAAGATATATGCTTATCATAGATGGTCACGACGTATACGAGATAGATGAAGAATGTATCAAAAAGCACAGGGTGAAGGGCGAATGTAAAGTCCTTGAAAAGCTCAAAGAAAAAGAGCAGCGCAGGCAAAAAAAGAATACTGAAAAATCGTAAAAAGCTGCGGGCCGAAAAGACCCGCAGTAAAAATGTAAATCAGCAGCCGCAGCCACATCCGCAGCCGTTATTGCTGCTGCCGCCACAGCCAAAGCCACCACAGCAGAAAAGTAAGATGATAGCCCAGATACAGCTGTTATTGCCGCTTCCACAGTCGTTTCCTCCGAAGAAAGAGCCTCCGTTACCATTTCCACAACAGCAGCACAGTAACAGGATGATCCATAAAATCGAAGAACATCCGCATCCGTTATCTGTATTGCTGCATGAACAGTTTGTTGCTGCTAAATCACTCATAAGTGACCTCCAATAAAATTTATTTACACTCTAGGTTATGATAGACATAACAAAGTGTTACACTAAGATTTAAATTTTTTTATTGACACAAAAAGTATAATTGTATACAATTATTCAAAAGATAAAACTAAGCACAGGAGATGTGAAGATGAGAGAAGTTTTGATGAACGAAAAAACAAATTTACTGCAGCTTGAAGAGCATTTTTACCAGCTCGTGGATGTAGATGAGCCGAATACTTTTAGAAATCTCTTTCCTTATTCAGAAGTTCCTAAGATAGCATTCAATGACAGAATAGTGCCTCACAATATGCCTGAGGACATTTGGATTACAGATACTACATTCAGAGACGGCCAGCAGTCGAGAGCACCGTACACGACGGAGCAGATTGTTACCATTTATGATTATTTACATAAGCTTGGTGGCCCTAAGGGAATAATCAGACAGAGCGAGTTTTTCCTCTACAGCAAAAAGGACAGGGACGCTGTTTACAAGTGTCTCGAGAGAGGATATAAGTTCCCGGAGGTTACATCGTGGATTCGTGCCAGCAAAAAGGACTTTGAGCTTGTAAAGGATATAGGACTCAAGGAAACCGGTATACTTGTAAGCTGTTCGGATTATCATATTTTCTATAAGATGAAGATGACCAGACGCGAGGTAATGAATATGTATCTGTCAGTCATCAGGGAGTGTCTTGAGACAGGAATAAGCCCTAGGTGCCATCTGGAGGATATCACACGTTCTGATATATATGGTTTTGTTATTCCATTCTGTGTTGAGCTCATGAAGCTACAGGAGGAGTACAAGATTCCGATTAAGGTGCGTGCATGTGATACAATGGGATATGGAGTAAACTTCCCGGGAGCAGTTATACCTCGAAGCGTTCCGGGTATCATATACGGACTTAACACACATGCAGGTGTGCCTTCATCACAGATTGAGTGGCATGGACACAATGACTTTTACAAGGCAGTAAACAATTCGACTACGGCATGGCTCTACGGAGCAAGCGGTGTCAACTGTTCACTGTTTGGTATCGGAGAGAGAACCGGAAACACACCACTTGAGGCTATGGTATTTGAGTATGCACAGCTTAAAGGCACACTCGATGGAATGGATACAACGGTTATCACAGAGTTGTCAGAGTACTTTGAGAAGGAGCTTGGATATGTGCAGCCGAGCCGTACACCTTTGTCGGCAGAAACTTCAATGTGACGAGAGCCGGAATCCATGCTGACGGACTTCTCAAAAATGAGGAAATTTACAACATATTCGATACAGGTAAATTCTTAAACAGACCACCTCTTGTAGCAGTGTCCAATACATCAGGACTTGCAGGAATAGCGCTGTGGATAAACACCTACTACCGCCTGCCGGATGACAGAAAAGTAGATAAGAACTCAAAGCTTGTGACCATGATAAAGGAATGGGTAGATGAGCAGTACGACGAGGGCCGTGTGACTACCATCACAGATAATGAGCTTGTAGTTCAAATTACTGATTGCTGTAAAAAGCTTAATATAGTATTATAGTGAGGTAGATTATTACATGTCACATGATAATTACAGCCTGAGTGCCAGAGTATACAATCATATCAGGGATGGTATACTTGCAGGAACATTTGCAAAGGGCGATGAGCTTAAGGAAAAGAATATCGGTGATGAGCTTGGAGTGAGCAGGACGCCCGTGAGGGAGGCACTGCGTCAGCTTGAGCTTGAGGGACTTGTGTCTATCATCCCAATAAGGGAGCATTCGTGGAGGGTGTTTCCACGGACGATATCAGGGATATATACGAGATAAGGGCTCTGCTTGAGGGACTTTGTGCCAGATGGGCTGCAACGAGGATATCGGACGAGCTCATGGCGGCCATGGAGGAGAATATTTATCTCACGGAGTTTCATGAGAAAAAGGGCAATGCAAAGAAGCTTCTTGAGCTTGACAATAGGTTTCATGAGCTGCTGTATGAGGCCGGCGGAAGCAAGGAGCTTATGAGGGTATTAAAGGACTATCATGAGTATGTCGGCAGAGTGAGAAAGGTGACACTCGGCGAGACAAAAAGAGCCAAAAACTCCACTCACGAGCATAAACAGATATGCGAGGCAATTAAGAATCATGACGCACTGCTGGCAGAAAAATGCGCCAGAGAGCATATAAACAATTCAAAGGAAAATATGGAACACCTTGGTTGGGAGAACCTTATTAAGTAAAGGAGATTTAAGAATGAGCAAGATTACGATGACAACACCCCTTGTAGAGATGGACGGAGAGAGATGACCAGAATTCTCTGGCAGATGATAAAGGATGAGCTTTTAACACCTTTTATCGATTTAAAGACAGAGTACTATGATCTGGGCTTAGAGGAGCGAAATCGTACAGATGATCAGGTGACCGTTGAATCAGCAAAGGCAACCATGAAATACGGTGTCGCAGTAAAATGTGCGACAATCACACCAAACGCAGCCAGAATGACAGAGTACAATTTAAAGGAGATGTGGAAGAGCCCTAACGGCACAATAAGAGCCATGCTTGACGGAACCGTGTTCAGGGCACCAATCGTTGTAAAGGCATAGAGCCAAACGTAAAGACATGGGTTAAACCAATCACAATCGCTCGTCATGCATACGGTGATGTATACAAGGCATCAGAGATGAAGGTAGCAGGTCCGGGAAAGGCAGAGCTTGTATTTACAGCAGAAGACGGAACCGAGACAAGAGAATTAATCCATGAGTTTAAGGGCGCAGGAGTTATTCAGGGACAGCATAACTTAGACGATTCAATCGAGAGCTTTGCACATAGCTGCTTTAAGTATGCACTTGATACAAAGCAGGATTTATGGTTTGCCACAAAGGATACCATCTCAAAGAAATATGACCACACCTTCAAGGATATCTTCCAGGAAATCTTTGATGCACAGTACAAGGATGCTTTTGAGAAGGCAGGAATTACATATTTCTACACACTTATCGATGATGCCGTTGCCAGAGTAATGAAATCTGAGGGTGGATTTATCTGGGCATGCAAGAACTACGACGGAGATGTAATGAGTGATATGATCTCATCTGCATTCGGCTCACTTGCCATGATGACATCAGTGCTTGTATCACCTCACGGATACTATGAGTATGAGGCAGCCCATGGAACAGTCCAGAGACACTATTACAAGCATTTAAAGGGTGAGGAGACATCAACAAACTCTGTAGCTACTATATTTGCATGGACAGGAGCGCTCAGAAAGAGAGGAGAGCTTGACAAGCTTCCTGCACTTTCAGAGTTTGCAGACAAGCTCGAGGCAGCCTGCATAAAGACTATTGAGAGCGGAAAGATGACAAAGGATCTCGCGCTCATCACAACAATTGAAAACCCAACTGTTTTAAACAGCGAAGGCTTTATCAAGGCAATCAGGGAAGAGCTTGAGAAGACAATTTAATCTGAATTTTGGCTTTTAGCTTGGAATATGAGATAACCCGGGAATAATTATAAATTTTTTGAATGTTAAATTCTTAACACATTGACAGATGACCTTCAAAAATTATAATTAATCTTGGGTTTTTGTCTTTAAAATAGAAATGACATCCTGATGATTGGAGGAATAAGACTTGAGTAAAGAAATATCACAGGCGGTTATCAGACGACTGCCACGATACTATAGATATCTCGGAGAGCTTTTAGATGAGGGAGTGGAGCGTATTTCATCAAATGATCTGAGTCACAGAATGAAGGTTACAGCTTCGCAAATCAGACAGGATCTCAACAATTTCGGAGGCTTTGGACAGCAGGGATACGGATACAATGTTCAGTTCCTCTACGAGGAAATAGGAAAGATAATGGGACTTGACACTGAACATAGAATAATTATCATCGGTGCAGGTAATCTGGGACAGGCGCTTGCCAATTATGTAAAGTTTGAAAAGCTTGGCTTTGTGATCACAGCCTCTTTGATGTGAATCCTGAGCTTTCAGGAAAGAGTGTGCGAGGCATTCCAATCCTTATGCTAAACGAGCTGGGAGAGTATTGCAGGACACACAGGGTGGATATTGCTGCGCTTACCATGCCAAAATCAAAGGCTGATACCATTGCGTCAAAGCTTGTTGAACTGGGTATAAAGGCTATATGGAATTTCGCTCATGTGGACCTTGAAATACCTGACAAGGATGTGGTTGTGGAGAGTGTACATCTGTCTGACAGCCTTATGCAGCTCAGCTACAATATTGTTAAAAATTCCAAAAAAAATAGAGGGTGAGTTTTATGAATGATAAAAAAGATTTTGAAGCTGCATTAAAAGGAAAAAAGGTGCCTTTACTGGTTTTAGACCAGAAATGGCACAGGCTTTTTGCCATTCATGGTAAGACTGATGAAATATCAGCCACGGAAAAAGAACTGGATGAGCTGTTGAAGCTTCAGGGAAAGTACAATAATGAGCTCAAGGATTTGAAGAAGCTTAAGTCAAAGACCATGACAAATATTGTCGCCAACATGGGCGATGACGGAGATGAAAAGCGCGACAAGGACAAGCAGCTTATAGATGAGATAAATGAGAAAGCCGACAATATCGAGGGAGAGCTTATTGAAATCCAAAAGAATATAAAGACAGTAAATGATAAGCTGATGCTTTTGTCGATGGATTACTTCAGTGAAAAAATAGAAAAAAACAAACTGGAATCAAAAGAAATTGACGACTGGATTGCAAATATAAGAGTTGAGCTCAAAAAGAATGTAATCAGGAAACAGAACAGAGATATCAACAACAGAGAGATTTATTCATATCTTCATGATATTTTTGGCGCTGAGGTTTTGGATCTTTTTGATATCGAATATGACGATCCTATGGTTTTCAATGCCAATAATGTAAAGGCTGATAATGCAAACAATGAGAATAAGGGGAATTGATATTGGAATATATTGTTACAGGTAATGAAATGAAGCTTCTGGACGATACAACATCACAGGTCTTTTTGGTTCCTTCGGTGGTGCTGATGGAGCAGGCTGCGGCCGGTGTTGTCCGGGAGCTTGTTGCATGTTTTGATAAATCAAAGGAGTTTGCTGTGATATGCGGCAGAGGCAATAATGCCGGGGATGGTATCGCGATAGCAAGGCTTCTAAATCAGGCCGGATACAGCTGCATGGTATACTATGCTTTTAGCACAGAGGCGGCAGGAAGCGAGCTCTTTGAGCTGCAGAAAAATATATACACAAGGTATGGCTTTCAGGTGGTCTCTGATATTGAGAGTGTGTGTAAAAGTGACGTAATAATAGATTCACTGTTTGGCACAGGGCTTAAGCGAGCCATAGAGGGCTCCTTAGCTGATGTGATTTCAGCCGTTAACAGGGCAAATGCTTACAGGGTGGCGGTCGACGTGCCGTCGGGAGTGGATTCTGATAAAGGACATGTGATGGGATGCACTTTTAAAGCAGATTTCACATATACTTTTTCTTATAAGAAGACAGGCCTTCTCCTGTGGCCGGGCTGTGATTATTGCGGTCTGGTTAAGGTGGTGCCTATAGCATAGATGACCACAGCTTTTGTGGTAATCTGCCATCAGTAAGGGCTCTTGATGAGTCTGATTTAAAGAAGCTTGATAACAGACCGGCACACTCCAACAAGGGAACGTTCGGAAAATTGTTAGTTATAGCCGGAAGCCGCAATATGGCGGGTGCCGCAGTACTTTCTGCAAAGGCTGCATACAAAAGTGGTGCAGGACTGGTGAAAATCATGACGCCTGAGTGCAACCGCTCAATTATCCAGAGTGCCTTGCCGGAAGCACTGCTTTGTACTGATATCACATCAGCGGATGTCCTGGAGGCAGAGCTTAAATGGGCGGATGCAGTGGTGATAGGCCCGGGACTTTCAAAGTCTGATAATGCTCAAAAGCTTGTGGAAACAGTACTAAAAACAGCAGAGATACCTCTTGTGATCGATGCGGATGCGCTTAATATCATATCAGAAAGCATGGCACTGCTTAAGGGACATAAAATGCCTGTCATAGTGACTCCGCACCTTGGCGAGATGTCCAGACTTACCGGGTATGGTATTCCACATATACAGGAGGATATCATCGGTGTGGCAGGAGAGTTTGCGAGCTTGTACAATGTGGTTTGCGTGCTTAAGGATTTTCGCACAATTATTGCTGCGACGGATGGTGAAGTGTTTATCAATCTGTCAGGCAACTGTGGTATGGCAACAGCCGGAAGCGAGATGTGCTAAGCGGTATCGTGGGAGGACTTCTGGTGCAGTGGCATGATACGAAAAAGGCTGCGGCATACGGCACATTTATTCATGGACTTGCCGGTGATATGGCATTTGACAATACCGGCTCTTATGGTATGATAGCAAGTGATATTATTGATGGATTAGATAAAGTTTGGATTAAGGTGGAAAAAAATGGCAATTAACAGAATCAGAGCAGATATAGATCTGGATGCAATTTTATATAATATGGAGTCGATGCATAATAAGCTAAAGCCGGGGACTATGATGGCAGCAGTCGTAAAGGCTGATGGTTACGGTCACGGTGCTGAGGCTATTTCAGAGGTACTGGAGCCGCTTCCGTATCTGTGGGGCTATGCCGTTGCTACAAGCAACGAGGCAATGCAGCTTATTGCGGCAGGAAGGAAAAAACCAATACTTATTTTAGGACTCAGTTTCCCGGAGCAGTTTGAGGAGATAGTGGACAATGATGTGCGTCCGGCAGTGTGCACCTACGAGACTGCTAAGGAGCTTTCACGTATCGCGGCTGCTAAAAATAAGAACCTGTAAGATACATATCAAGATAGATACCGGCATGTGCCGTATTGGCTTTCAGGTGACTGAGGAAAGTGCAGATATTATTGCACAGATTGCTAAGCTGCCGAATATTATGATAGAGGGAATGTTCACTCACTTTGCAAGGGCTGATGAGCTGTCAAAGGAGCCTGCCTTTGAACAGTTTGAGCTTTTTAAGCGTATGATAGCTCTTGTTGAGGCAAGGGGAGTAGAGATTGCTATCAACACTGCTCAAACAGTGCGGGAATAGTAGAAATCCCGGAGTGCAATATGGATATGGTCAGAGCCGGTATCACACTCTATGGTCTGTGGCCGTCAGAAGAGGTAGACAAGAGTAAAATCTCATTAAAGCCTGTTATGTCACTGCACAGCAGAGTTGCTTACGTAAAGGAGCTTGAGCCGGGCAGGCACATAAGCTACGGCGGTACCTTTACGGTAGAGCATCCTATGAGGATAGCTACAGTTCCGGTGGCTACGGTGATGGATATTCAAGAGGGCTTTCAAACAAGGGCTGGGTTCTCATAAAAGGAAAAAAGGCGACTATATGCGGAAGGGTCTGTATGGATCAGTTTATGGTTGATGTGACAGACATACCCGATGTGAAAATAGGTGATGCAGTTACTCTGCTCGGTAAAGACGGGGATGAGACAATCACGATGGAGCAGTTAGGTGAGCTGTCAGGCAGATTTAACTACGAGTTTGCGTGTCTTATCACACCGCGTGTTCCAAGAATCTACCACAAAAACTAAAAAAGTGTAACTTTTAAGAATACACTCGAAAAATCTGGAGATACTTTTGGTATACCATAATATGGAGTGTATTCGTGTATGATTATTCAAAGAGGAGATATTTATTACGCTGATTTAAGGCCTGTTGTAGGCTCAGAGCAGGGCGGGATAAGACCTGTCCTTATAATACAAAATGATGTCGGAAACAGACACAGCCCGACGGTAATATGCGCTGCTATAACCTCGCAGATGCATAAAGCAAAGCTGCCCACCCACGTGGAGCTTGCCTGTAAGGAGTATGCGCTTGCAAAGGATTCGGTTGTGCTTTTAGAGCAGCTTCGCACAATCGACAAAAAAAGGCTTAAGGATAAGGTGTGTCATCTTGATGAGGATACACTGCTTAAAATCGACAGGGCACTTGAAATCAGCTTAGAACTTATTACATAGGATAATAAAAACATTATGTTATATGCAATTATAATTTTATCAATACTTGTAGTGATACTTCTTTTATGTATTGGAGTATTACTCTACGGAATGAAAAACAACAAAAAGACTCTCGATGGAATACTTGGAAATGATGATGTCACGGAGGAAGAAATTATTTCCATGGTCAGGGAGGGGCATGAGCAGGGCACAATCCTTGCGTCTGAGGCAGAGCTGATACACAATGTGTTTGAGTTTGATGATAAGGAAGTAAAGGATATCATGACTCACCGCAAGAATATCGTAAGCCTCGATGGTGATATGTCCTTTATCGATGCCATCGAATTTATCATAGATACAGGCAAATCACGATTTCCGGTCTATGAAAACGATGTTGACAGTATCATCGGAGTCTTACATATCAAGGATGCTTTTACGTTTTTTGAAAAAAATGAGGTTTACCGCAGCAGTATCAAGGACATAGACGGACTTATCAGGCCGGTGGACTTCATACCCGAGACGGTAAATATCAATGATCTGTTTAAAAAGATGCAGTCTAAAAAGAGTCATCTTGCGATGGTTGTGGATGAGTACGGCCAGATTTCAGGTCTTATCGCGATGGAGGATATACTCGAGGAGCTTGTCGGAAACATAGAGGATGAGCATGATGAGGAGGAAAACTACATCAGAAAAGAGTGATGATGAGACCTTTATCATGGATGGCATGACGGAGTTTTCCGATGTAAAGGAGGCACTGTCACTGCCTGTTGAGGACGATGCCTACGAGACGCTTAACGGTTTTATCATATCGCTTTCGGATAAGATTCCGGAGGAGGGGGATAAGACTGTGATTAGCGCATATGGCTACAGATTTTCTGTTATGAGCGTCGAGGATAAGGTGATTAAGCAGGTAATGATTAAGAAACTTGCGCCGGAAGAGAAAAAATGATATTATAAGGTATGGATTATTTTTAAAAGTAGAAAAGAGGATACAAATTATGTCAGGACATTCTAAATTTGCGAATATCAAGCATAAGAAAGAGAAAAATGATGCTGCAAAGGGCAAAATCTTTACAATGATCGGTAGAGAGCTCGCAGTTGCAGTTAAAGAGGGAGGACCGGATCCTGCCAATAACTTCAAGCTTGCACAGGTAGTTGCCAAGGCAAAGGCCAATAATATGCCAAACGATACAATCGAAAGAGGTATCAAAAAAGGCAGCAGGAGACGGCAACAGTGTAAACTATGAGACAGCTACATATGAGGGCTATGGACCATCAGGCACAGCTATTATCGTAAAGTGTCTTACAGACAATAAGAATCGTACAGCGGCCAATGTCCGTAATGCCTTTACAAAGGGACAGGGAAGCATCGGTACACAGGGCTGTGTATCATACATGTTTGACGAGAAGGGTCAGATCATCATCGACAAGGAAGAGTGCGATATGGATGCAGATGACCTTATGATGCAGGCACTCGATGCAGGCGCTGAGGATTTTGCCGATGAGGATGACAGCTACGAAATCACAACTGCACCTGCTGATTTTGATGCAGTCAGGACTGCTCTGGAGGAGGCAGGTATCACAATGGCTTCAGCAGAGGTCACAATGATTCCCCAGACATATGTCACACTGACAGATGAAGCTGACATCACGAATATCGGCCGTATCTTAGACCTTCTTGATGATGATGACGACGTCCAGGAAGTATACCACAATTGGAAGAGTAAACTAAATATTATATATCACGGGTTTTAGCGGGAGGAGAATATGAAAAAGATTCTATTTGTAGCTTCAGAGTGTGTACCATTTATAAAAACAGGAGGTCTTGCAGATGTGTGCGGTGCACTTCCTAAAGAGTTTGACAAGAACTATTGGGATGTAAGGGTTGTAATACCTGATTATAGCTGTATACCGGAGCAGTATCGCAATAATTTTGAGTATGTTACCCATTTTTACATGAGCTCAGGTCCATACGTGCAGGACAAGTATGTCGGAGTGCTCAAATATGAGCAGGACGGCGTTACATATTACTTTATTGACAATCAGGAGTTCTTTACAGGATTTTCTCCATATACTTCTGACACTAAGTTTGAGATTGAGAAGTATACATTCTTTGACAAGGCTGTACTCTCAATGCTCCCGCTTATTGATTTCAAGCCGGATATTATACACTGCCATGACTGGCAGACAGGTCTTCTGCCTGTATACTTAAAGAATGAGTTTGCCGCAAATCCATTCTTCTGGGGTATCAAGACAATTATCACTATCCACAATCTTAAGTTCCAGGGAATATGGGACAGGGAGTGGGTACAGGGTGTTTCAGGTCTTACAGACAATCTGTTCACACCGGACAAGCTTGAGTTCAAGAAGGACGCAAATATGCTTAAGGGTGGTCTTGTATATGCTGACTATATCACAACTGTCAGTGATACATATGCAAACGAGATTCAGACAGAGTACTACGGTGAGGGATTAAACGGACTCTTAAGTGCCAGACATTTTGACATGCAGGGTATCGTAAACGGTATTGATTACAATGCTTATGACCCACAGACTGATGGCAGAATCTATTGCAATTACAATGCTTCCGATTTCAGAAAGAAGAAGTTCAACAACAAGACAAAGCTTCAGCAGGATCTTGGCCTTGCGGTTGACAAGAAGAAGTATATGATAGGTCTTATTTCAAGACTTACAGACCAGAAAGGTCTTGACCTTATCAATCATGTGATTGAGGGTATCGTGGATGATTTCACACAGCTTGTTGTTATCGGTACAGGAGATCCTCAGTACGAGAATATGTTCAGACACTATGCATGGAAATACCCTGACAGAGTTTCGGCAAATATATGTTACTCCGATGATCTGGCTCACAAGCTCTATGCGGCTGCTGATGCATTCTTGATGCCATCCAGATTTGAGCCTTGCGGTCTGACACAGCTTATCTCATTCCGCTACGGTACAGTTCCGATTGTTCGTGAGACAGGAGGTCTCAAGGATACGGTTAAGCCTTACAATGAGTATGAGAATTCAGGAGATGGCTTCTCGTTCTCAAACTACAATGCCGATGAGATGCTTGCAGTCATCAATTATTCTAAGCACATCTTCTTCGATAAGAAGCGTGAGTGGAACCAGATTGTGGACAGGGGCATGGCCAATGATTTCTCTTGGAATGCTTCGAAATTCAAATATGAGGGATTATACAATTACCTTATTGGTGAATAAAATATTTTGTAAAATTGTGCTTTTTGCATAACATTTTGCCCCGCCATTCATGGCGGGGTATTTTGCACCTCATTTATGATTAATCAGATTACTACATGCTACGCATTCCCGTAATCTGACTCCACCTCGAAATCCGCTAATTTGCTACGTCCCCGCAGCAAATTGCTACTTTCTCGGTGTAGTGCGGGTCAATAAGGCATACATCGAATTGCATGCAAGCATGCATCGATGATACCGTTTGACCCTTTAATCACAAAATCGAAAAATTACTTTAGAAAATTTACACAGAACAGAAGAAATATGTTATTATATACTCTGTAAATCGAAATACGGAGGTTAGTTACATGGCAACGAGGAAGAAATCCTCAGCAAAAAGACAGACAAAAAAGGAGAGAATGGCTCAGATAGAGAGGCAGCAGGCCTTTAAAAAGGAAATATTTCTCTGGATAGTAGTAGCTGTTTCAATCCTTTTATTTATAAGCAATTTTGGAATAGGCGGTCATTTGGGAAACGCAGTAAGCGGTTTCCTTTTTGGTGTATTTGGAATGGTGGCATATATTTTTCCGCTTGTGCTTCTGGTGGGCAGCTTTTTTGCTGTGTCCAATAAGGGCAATTCATATGCTATCATGAAGCTTGTTATGACCATAGTTTTCATATGGTTTATATGTGTGTTTATGTACCTGGCAGTGTATGGTGAATTCGCGGTTTCGCCGGTGCAGTCATACATTGACAGTGTTGAAAGGCATTCAGGTGGTGGATTTATAGGTGCTCTTATAGGCTGCATTTTAGTTCCGGCGGTAGGAATTATAGGTGCATACGTGGTGACAATAGTTGTGATGATTATCTGTCTTGTGCTCATTACCGGTAAATCATTCATGAAGGGTATGAGAAACGGCGGCCGAAAGGTATACGAGTCAGCGCGTGAGAATAATGAGAGATATCAGGAGTATCGGCAGTATAAGTCAAGAGAGCGCCAGACAAGAGAGGGTTTAGCTTCAGATGATACAGACAGTGACATAAAAGGAGGCTGCAAAAGGTGGCAGAAGGAGTAAGCGTGCCGGCCGAAGGATGGACAATAAGATAACAGGCGTGTCACTTGATACAAAAATTGATGGCAGTGAAGACGTGCTGGATTCAGGCATGGCAGGTAGTGATACAGCGCATGTGGGGATATTTGGACAAGGTGCAGCTGTTACAGATGCGCTTGGTGAGATAACTATAGAGAATTATCCGAGTTCACCTGCAATAAAGGAGAAAAAGACGACAAGCCTTACATCAGGGGATGCAGGTGAAATAGTGCAAACACCGGATTTTGGTGTGGCATCGGAGCCTGTTTCGGTTTTGGGTGGCACAGCCGATAGTGATAGTGCAGATGAGCTTGGCAGAAAGACCCTGCAGCAGATTAATGGCATGAAACCGGACAGCTCGGGCGCAGCAGCTGCAAGCCATGTGTCGCAGATACCTATATCGGGCTGCGTGGAGCCTGATATATCTGATGATTTTGGCATACAAAAAGATAATGAGCTGCAATCAAAATTATCAGCTCCGGCTGCAGATGCGGTAATGACAAAACCACCTGCAGCAGAGCCAGGTAAGAAAAATGTCAAATCAGACAAGGATGAGCTCGCCAAAGAGGTTGAAAAAGTCAGTGAGCAGATAGCAATAAATGACGCAGAAAATGCAATCCAGCAGAAGCCGTATGTGTTTCCGACTGTTGATCTGCTTAAGGCTCCTGACAGGGGTAAAACCGGTGATTCGCAGGCTCATCTGCGTGAGACGGCGGCAAAGCTTGAACAGACTCTTAATGTGTTTGGGGTGAATGCGAAGGTGAATAATATAAGCTGCGGTCCTGCTGTTACAAGGTTTGAAATCACACCGGAGCTTGGAGTGAAGGTATCAAAGATTGTGAATCTGGCAGATGATATAAAGCTTAATCTGGCAGCCGCGGATATACGAATCGAGGCTCCTATTCCGGGAAAAGCCGCTGTGGGCATCGAAGTGCCAAACAGCCAGAGTGTTGCTGTTTCCTTCAGGGAGCTTGTGGAGTCTGAAGAATTTAAAAATGCCAAATCAAAGATTACCTTTGCAGTGGGAAAAGATATTGCAGGCAAGGTTAAGGTTACGGATATCGCAAAAATGCCACATCTTTTAATTGCAGGTGCTACCGGCTCAGGTAAGTCAGTTTGTATCAATACAATTATCATGAGTATACTATACAAGGCAAAGCCGGATGAGGTAAAGCTGATTATGATTGACCCGAAGGTGGTTGAGCTTAGTGTATACAATGGCATACCTCATCTGATGATTCCGGTTGTTACAGATCCTAAAAAAGCTGCAGGAGCATTAAACTGGGCGGTTTCAGAGATGACAGACCGATACGAGAAGTTTGCAAACAGCGGTGTCAGGGAAATAAACGGTTACAATGCCATGATTGATGCAATGGATGGCAAGGATACAGAAAAGCCGCCAAAGATGCCACAGATTGTCATTATAGTGGACGAGCTTGCAGATCTTATGATGGTCGCATCAAAGGATGTAGAGGAGGCAATATGCAGGCTGGCACAGCTTGCGAGAGCAGCAGGTATACATCTGATTATAGCTACACAGAGGCCTTCTGTTAATGTTATTACAGGTCTCATCAAGCGAATATGCCAAGCCGTATCGCATTTGCGGTTACAAGCGGTGTTGACAGTCGTACCATACTTGATATGAATGGTGCGGAAAAGCTCCTTGGAAAGGGAGATATGTTATTTGACCCACAGGGTGTTCCGAAGCCACTTCGAGTACAGGGCGCATTCGTTTCAGATAAAGAAGTTTCCGATATTGTGAAATTTATTATTGAAAATAATGAGAATGCACAGTACAGTAATGATGTGGCACAAAAGATGGAGAGCCTGTCGAATGATACGACAAATACAACCGTTACCATTTCAGATGTGGAAAACACGGATGATGGCAGGGACTCTTACTTTGCGGAGGCAGCGTCAATTATCACAGATAAGGAACGGGCTTCAATCGGAATGCTTCAAAGATACCTTAAAATTGGCTTCAACAGGGCGGCCCGCATAATGGATCAGCTCGAAGAGGCCGGTGTAGTGGGACCTGAGGAGGGGACAAAGCCCCGCAAGGTTCTGGTGACTAAAGAGGAATTAGATACTATATTAGAGAATAATTAACACAAAGGAGCAAAGAAAAATGAAAACAGATATTCAGATCGCACAGGAAGCTACAATGCTTCCAATCAAGGATGTAGCAGCATCTATAGGGATTGAAGAGGATGACTTAGAGCTTTATGGAAAGTATAAGGCAAAGATTTCTGATGAGCTTATCAATCGCACAAAGAAAAATCCTGACGGAAAGCTCATACTTGTTACAGCTATAAACCCGACTCCTGCAGGAGAGGGAAAGACAACCACAAGCGTAGGTCTTGGAGAGGCATTTGGACGCCTGGGAAAGAAAGCACTTATCGCACTTCGTGAGCCGTCACTTGGACCTTGCTTTGGTATCAAGGGAGGAGCAGCCGGTGGCGGATATGCACAGGTTGTCCCAATGGAGGATTTAAATCTTCATTTTACAGGAGATTTTCATGCAATTACATCTGCGAACAATCTGCTTGCAGCACTTCTTGACAACCATATCCAGCAGGGCAACGAGCTTGGCATCGACCCACGCCAGATTGTATGGAAGAGATGTATGGATATGAATGACCGTGTCCTTAGAAATATCGTTGTTGGTCTTGGAAGCAAGATGGACGGAATGGTCAGAGAAGATCATTTTGTCATCACTGTAGCATCTGAAATTATGGCAATACTCTGTCTGGCCGATGATATGGCAGATTTAAAGAAGCGACTTGGAAGAATTATTGTGGCATATACCTTTGACGGAAAGCCTGTCACAGCCGATGATCTTCAGGCTACAGGCTCTATGGCAGCTCTCTTAAAGGATGCCTTAAAGCCGAACCTTATTCAGACACTTGAGCATACACCGGCAATAGTTCACGGTGGACCTTTTGCCAATATAGCACACGGATGTAACAGTGTCCGTGCCACAAAGACAGCATTAAAGCTTGCAGACTATGTTATCACTGAGGCAGGCTTTGGCGCAGATCTTGGCGCAGAGAAGTTCTTTGATATCAAGTGCCGTATGGCAGGGCTTAAGCCGGATGCAGTTGTACTTGTTGCAACAATCAGAGCATTAAAATATAATGGCGGCGTGCCGAAGGATGAGCTTTCATCAGAGAATCTTGATGCACTTAAGGCTGGAATCGTAAATCTTGAGAAGCATATTGAGAATCTTCACAAGTTTGGAGTGCCTGTAGTTGTCACATTAAATTCATTTGTCACAGATACAAAGGCTGAGACTGATTTTGTAGAGCAGTTCTGTAAAGAAAGAGGCTGTGAATTTGCACTCTCAGAGGTATGGGAGAAGGGTGGCGAAGGCGGAATTGACCTTGCCAACAAGGTACTTGAAACAATCGAGCACAAGGAAAGCAATTTTAAGGTGCTCTATGATGATAGTCTGTCACTTAAGGAAAAGATTGAAACTGTTGCAAAAGAAATATATGGAGCAGATGGTGTTACATATTCTCCGGCAGCAGAGAGAGAACTTAAGAGGATTACAGACCTTGGAATGGGAGATTTCCCTGTATGTATGGCAAAGACACAGTATTCGCTTTCTGATGATGCTAAGAAGCTTGGCAGACCGAGCGGCTTTAAAATCAACGTACGTGAGGTTTATGCGTCAGCAGGTGCAGGCTTTGTTGTAGCAGTAAACGGTTCTATTATGACTATGCCGGGACTTTCAAAGAAGCCGGCTGCATACGGCATTGATGTGGATGACAATGGTGTGATCACAGGATTATTCTAGGAGGAAATATGGCTAATCTAATAGACGGAAAATTAATTTCAACACAGATTAAGGATGAGCTTAAGGAAGAAGTGACAGAGCTTAAGAAAAAAGGTATCGAGGGCTGCCTTGCGGTGATTCAGGTCGGAAATGACCCTGCATCATCAGTGTATGTTCGCAACAAGAAAAAGGCATGTGAGTATGTCGGAATCAAATCGCTTTCGTATGAACTTGCAGAGGAGACTACGGAGGATGAGATATTAAAACTTATCGAAAAGCTCAATGCTGATGCTTCTGTAAATGGTATTCTCTGTCAGCTTCCACTGCCAAAGCATATCGATGAGGACAAGGTTATTGATGCTATTGATCCCAAAAAGGATGTTGATGGCTTCAGTCCACAGAGTGTTGGAGCGATGGTTATAGGAAAGCCTGGTTTTTTGCCGTGTACTCCGGCCGGTATCATTCAGCTTTTAAAGAGAAGCAATATAGATATTGATGGTAAAAGCTGTGCTGTGGTTGGCAGAAGCAATATAGTCGGCAAGCCTATGTCACTTCTCATGCTTAGGGAGAATGCAACAGTTACGGTATGTCATTCACATACAAAGGATTTAAAAGATGTATGTAAAAATGCTGATATCCTTATAGTGGCAATAGGAAAGCCTAAGTTTATAGATGCTTCATATGTGAAGGATGGTGCGGTTGTCATTGATGTTGGAATCCACAGAAATGCTGAAAATAAGCTGTGTGGTGATGTGGATTTTGATTCTGTTGTGTCTAAAGCGTCACATATCACACCTGTACCGGGCGGTGTAGGTCCTATGACAATTGCGATGCTCATGAGCAATTGTGTTGAGGCTATGAAGAGATAATTAGACAATTAGACAATAAGTAAGAGGATTAGATGTATGAGATGTGCCAATTGTGGTAATGAATTGAAGGCGGGCAGTCTGTACTGTGATGTCTGTGGGCATCCGGTTCAGATAGTGCCTGATTACAACGAATTTGATGATTATCTTGATAATCTGGTTGGAAATGATGACAGGCGAACTGATGGACAAAAGACAGCAAAGCCTGTGTCTGATAGGACAATCAGGTTTGATGAGCCGGTGAGGGAACAGCTTCATAGTGCCGGTCAGTGGAACGGACAAAAAACGGACAGAATGTCACAGTCTGTAAAGCAGCAAGTGAGACCGGCTCAGACAGGTGAGCAGCAGTCTCAGACGAAACAACCGTGTGAGAAGCCGCAGTCTGACGGACAGAGGGCAAAGAGAGCGCAGCAGAAGAAGATAATTATTATATCAGCTGTAGTGTGCGCTGTAGCAATTGTAATACTTATTGCAGCTATTACACGTAATGTAAGCAGATCACATGACAATTCATTTGATTATCAGGTGAAGCAGGCAAAGGCAGCTTATTCGGCGGGAAATATAAATTCCGCGGTTTCTTATTATGAGAAGCTTTGTCGATTGATTCGGATAATACAGATGTCAGATTTGCTTTGGCTGATATATATATGTCGAAGAAGGATTATGATGCCGCTCTTGTGCTGTATCAGGAAATTATCAATATTGATCCAAAGAGCAAAGAGGCTTATAAGCAGCTTATCTCGATTTATGAATCAAAAAAGGATTATGATGCAATTGTTGCGCTGCGTGAGAGTGCTAAGGATGCATCTGTTTTAAAGCTTTTTGCGGATTATACTGTATCTAAACCGCAGTTTAGCAAGAGCAGTGGCAAGTATGGAGAGACTATGGAGCTTTCTATAGATGCAGACAGCGATACCAAAATATACTATTCATATGATTCGGATGATCCTTTGACCAGAGGAGAAAGATATTATAGCCCGATCACCCTGGACAAGGAAGGCACATATGAGATAACAGCTGTTGCGGTTGATGACAGAGGAATCAAAAGCGAGGTGGCATCTGCCAAGTATGAAATCGAGTTTGAGGCACCGGATGCACCGGAGATAGACCTGACGGAGGTACATTTGGTGCACAGACAGACATTACAATCACAGTACCTGAAAATTGTAAGGTATACTATACCTGGGATTCGTCAGATCCGAGTGCTGCATCAACAGAGTATACAGCTCCAATACCTGTTCCTGAGGGAAATAATGTGCTTTCTGTTATTGCGATAGACCAGAATACCGGAAAGTGCAGTGATATATACAGATCAAGATTTGAATTTTATATGAATTAATAAAAAACACGCATGAGTTGATTAATCATGCGTGTTCTTTTTAATGAAATTATCTGTTATGGCTGTAAAGCCTTTATTGTATCCGGATTCTGTGTGGATGTACAGTACTCTTTGTTTGAGACAAAATCTGTGAAATACACATACTGTGATGTTACGTTTATGTTGCAAAACTCACCCTTAGCAAGCTCTTTAAAGCCGGTGCCGTCATTTTTTACAACACACAGTGCCGGATTATCACCACCGCGCTGATAGAATATCAGACTGCCATATACATTGTAATGCTCAATATTGGCCTCCGTTAAAACTACAGGATTTGGATTGTTGATATTGACATGGACAATCGCATTGTCACGATTTACATCCATGTAGTATACATTTGTGTCATCCAGCACAACCGGCTTGTAGCAGTTGCAGTCGTAGAATAAGGCTTCACTCTGTGAAGCAGTGTCATATCTGTATAGCTGTCCGTTTTTTGGATTATTATAATAAAAATACCGGTCTGATGTGTTGCAGGTAAACAGATAGTGATTTTTTATTTTCTTTTTTTCTTCTCCATCTATTCTGATGCGGTATAGAGAGGTAGCTGTTTGTGTGTCATAGTGCAGATAATATATGTAGTTGCCTATCAGGGATGCATAGATGCATGGGTCAGGATCCAGCACGGTGGAGCCGTGGCCATTTCTTTTTATACGGCAGAGACTGTTCCTGTCATATGAAAAGAAGGTCTGACTTGTGATTTTCTGATTGTTGTTTCTTACGTAATAGACATAGTTTTTATCTGCGTTTATGTACATGGCTGTGTCATTGCTCAGTTTATGTATATTGCTGCCGTCAATATTCATGGCATACAGCCTGCCGTTGTCGTTTGTATTTGAGAAAAATACTTCACCGTCACTTTCACAGAAGAGCCCGGCATTGTACAGATTACCTGCAGTATTACCATTTACATAGGATGAATTAAGCTTTACCTTTGATACAAAATGGTATATAACAAGGCCTGTGATGCATATTAAAATTAGTGGAATAATTATTTTTAGATATTTTTTCATGTAATTCTCCGAGTATTTGATATTTATGCTTAGATATTAACTAAATTATATCTATATATGATAAATCTTTCAAGGATTACTTGCCTTTCTATAAAATTTGTAATAATATTTTATTATATCTTTTTTAGGAGACAATAATGGAAGATTTAATGAAATTGAGAGAGTCTATCGATGAGATAGACAGTGAAATAGTCAGATTATATAAGGAAAGAATGGATATCTCAAAGCACGTTGCCGAGTATAAGATAACCACCGGCAAAAAGGTCTTTGACAAGACGAGAGAGGATGAAAAGCTTGAGAAATTATCGTCTCTTGCAGATGATGAGTTTTTGAAGCATGGTATAGTTGAGCTTTTTGAACAGATTATGTCGACCAGTAGAAAGAAGCAGTATCAGCTTATGACTGAGCATGGCATAGTGGAGAAGGAAAACTTTACTGAGGTAGACAGCCTGGATTTTTCCAATGCACGGATTGTGTTTCAGGGAGTTGAGGGTGCATATTCACAGCTTGCCATGAAGACATACTTTGGCGAGAACTGTAATGGCTACAACGTGGATTCCTGGAAGGATGCCATGGAGGATATCAAATGCGGAAAGGCTGATTATGCAGTGCTTCCGATAGAGAATTCTTCAGCCGGTATTGTATCTGAAAACTATGATCTGCTTGTTGAATACGACAATTATATAGTTGGGGAGCAGATTATACGCATCGACCACAGTCTGATGGGACTTCCGGGTGCAAAGATTTCTGATATAAGGACTGTGTATTCACATCCACAGGCGCTTATGCAGTGCTCAGATTTTTTTGATGAGCATAAGGATATTAACCAGGTGGCTGTCAGGAATACAGCTTTTTCTGCAAAGAAGGTAAAGGATGACGGAGATATCACACAGGCTGGCATAGCTAGCCATATCTCGGCTGATATATACGGGCTTCAGGTGCTTGAGAGCCGCATACAGAACAATAAAAACAATGCAACAAGGTTTATAATTGTGTCGGCTAAAAGGGTATGCCGCAGAGATGCGGACAGGATAAGCATATGCTTTGAGACACCTCACAAGAGTGGTGCACTATATCATATGCTGGCACACTTTATATACAATGGAATCAATATGTTAAATATCCAGTCTCGTCCGATATCTGATAAGGCGTGGGAGTACAGGTTCTTTGTTGATTTTGAAGGACGTTTTACAGATACAGCGGTGCAGAATGCGTTAAGAGGCATAAGGGAAGAGGCAATTGCCCTTAAGATTCTTGGTACATATTAGATTATAGAAATTTAGATAAAAGTGTTGACAACAGAAATTGTCTGTGCTATATTCTAGTAGTTGTATGAAAACAAAGTAGAGTATCCACTCTCACCTAAGCGCAATGGCGCGACTTAGCGTTAATATTTTCAAACATTTGTGTTGAAGATTGTATAGTGGATAGTCTGCCTATCCACTATTTTTTATGGAGGTACAAGACCATTAGCGAATTAATGATTAATGAACAGATCAGAGACAGAGAAGTTCGACTGATTGGAGCGGATGGAGAGCAGTTAGGAATTGTTTCTTCAAGAGAAGCTCAAAAGATTGCAGACGAGGCAGGACTTGATTTAGTAAAGATAGCACCAAATGCAAAGCCACCTGTATGTAAGGTGATTGATTATGGTAAGTATCGTTATGAGCAGGCCCGTAAGGAAAAGGATGCAAAGAAAAAGCAGAAGACCGTTGAATTGAAAGAGATTCGTCTCTCACCTAACATTGAGGCTAACGACTTGAATACCAAGATGAATGCTGCAAAGAAATTTCTTGCAAAAGGAAATAAGGTAAAGATCACACTCAGATTCAGAGGACGTGAGATGGCTCATATGAATGCAAGCAAACATATCCTTGATGATATAGCGGAGAATCTTTCAGATGTAGCGGTAGTGGAGAAAGCACCAAAGGTTGAAGGAAGAAGCATCGGTATGGTGCTGGCAGAAAAGAGATAACAATTTAAGGAGGAACACACAATGCCAAAAATGAAAACAAGCAGAGCAGCTGCAAAACGTTTCAAAGTTACAGGAACAGGAAAGTTAAAAGAAATAAAAGCCTAACAAGAGACATAATCTTAACTAAGAAAACAACAAAGACAAAGAGAAATCTCAGAAAAGCAACAATGACAGATGAGACAAATGTTAAGAATATGAAGAAGATTTTACCATACATGTAATCGGTAGTATTAGTTAAGGAGGAATCAACAAATGGCAAGAGTTAAAGGCGGTTTAGGCGCTAAGAAAAGACATAACAGAACATTAAAGTTAGCAAAGGGTTATAGAGGCGCTAGATCTAAGCAGTATAGAGTAGCAAAGCAGTCAGTTATGAGAGCACTTACAAGCTCATACGCTGGACGTAAAGAGAGAAAGAGACAGTTCCGTCAGTTATGGATTGCTCGTATCAACGCAGCAGCTCGTCTCAACGGACTTTCATACAGCCAGTTCATGCACGGCTTAAAGTTAGCAAACGTTGACCTTAACCGTAAGGTATTAGCTGATATGGCTGTTACAGATGCAGCAGGATTTGCTAAATTAGTAGAGGTTGCTAAATCTAAGCTTGCTTAGTTTAGCATAAAGAGATATATGAAAAAGCTGCCGGGCTTCATGTGAAGCCCGGTAGCTTTTTTTTATTCTTGAGCTTTTTTGTATTTACTGCGATACTCCTTAGGCGAAAGGCCTTTTATTTTATGAAAGGTCTTTGAAAAATAAAGGCTGTTATCAAACCCTATAGAGCCTGCAATTGCTGTGATGGACAATGAGGAGTGTTTAAGCAGATAGCATGCCTGTTTGATTCTGAAATCGGTCAGATATTCCTTTGGCGATACACCGAGGATGCTCTGGAAGGAACGGAACAGGTGACTTCGGCTTAAGCCTATATATGATGCAATATCCTCAACGGTGATAGGGTATGAATAGTTGGCGGAGATGTATTCGATGCCCTTTTGTACATAGGAGTTTGCACTGTTTTGCGGCGGCTTTGATGTGGCGGCACTGACAAAAAGAGCGAGGGTGGTGTAGAGTCGCCCGGTCATTTCGAGTGCATTTTCAAATTCTGTGCCTCTGGCGTCGTATATATGCATGAGCTGTCTTTTGATTTCGTTTCCGTTTGATACACTGTGTATGTATGGATGCGCTTTTGTGAAATCAGTGGCTCTTAAAATGGTTGCAGCATCGCTGCCGGTAAAGCTACCCAGGTATATTCCCAAGGATCTTGCGCATCAGCCTGATAAATCACTTCGGTATTTGGATATACGAGAAACGCATCACCGGGAGTTAATGTGTGAACACTGCCATTTACAGTGTAGCGGCCTTTACCGCTTATGATATAGTGAATCAGATAATGGTCTCTGATACCGGGACCCCACTGATACAGGCTATCACAGCTCTGGAAGCCTACGTTATATACGGACAGAGATACAAGCTCTTTTTCTTTTACGATATAGGAATTTTTGTATTTATTATTCATATTGCCTACCTTTACAACATTTTTACATATTTCTTCTACATTTTATTCTATACAAAAATGAGCAAATGCGCTACAATAAATTTAACAAAAATGAAAAGGAGATATTTATTATGGCAATTTTAGTTACTGGTGGAGCCGGATATATCGGAAGCCACACATGTGTGGAGCTTCTTGATGCAGGCTACGATGTTGTAGTACTTGACAATCTTTCAAATTCTTCTGAGAAGTCACTTGACAGAGTTAAGGCTCTTACAGGCAAAGAAGTAAAGTTCTATAAGGGAGATATCCTTGACAGAGACATCTTAAATAAGATTTTTAAGGAAGAAAAGATAGATAGCTGTATTCACTTTGCAGGACTCAAAGCAGTAGGAGAGTCTGTGGCAAAGCCTTGGGAGTACTATAACAATAATATTGCAGGAACACTTACACTTGTTGATGTGATGAGACAGAATGGCTGCAAGAGCATCATTTTCTCTTCATCAGCTACAGTATACGGAGATCCTGCACAGATTCCTATCACAGAGGAGTGTCCAAAGGGACAGTGTACAAACCCATACGGCTGGACAAAGTCTATGCTTGAGCAGATACTTATGGACATCTATAAGGCAGATAATGAGTGGAACGTTATTCTTCTTCGTTATTTCAATCCAATCGGAGCTCATAAGAGTGGTACAATGGGTGAGAATCCAAACGGTATTCCAAACAACCTCATGCCTTACATCACACAGGTGGCAGTAGGCAAGCTAAAAGAGCTTGGAGTATTCGGAGATGACTATGATACTCCTGACGGAACAGGTGTGAGAGATTACATCCATGTAGTTGACCTTGCGGTTGGACATGTCAAGGCTTTAAAGAAAATTGAGGAGAACGCAGGTCTTTGCATCTACAATCTTGGAACAGGACACGGCTACAGCGTGCTTGATATCGTAAAGAATTTCGAGGCTGCAACAGGTGTTAAGATTCCTTATACAATAAAGCCTAGAAGACCTGGCGATATTGCTACATGCTACTGTGACCCATCAAAGGCCAAGAGAGAGCTCGGCTGGGAAGCACAGTATGGTATTAAGGAGATGTGTGCCGACTCATGGAGATGGCAGAAGAACAATCCTAACGGATATGATGATTAATTATCAGAAATATTGGCGCCCGGAGTACACTCTGCGATGCACAATACCTCGCATGCGCTAACGCTTTGCAGTTAAGATGCTGTATGAATTATGCATATAGAGTTTCACAGAATGACGAAACCGGCTTTTACGCACCGTCCGTGGTGCGTAACGCCTTGCCCCACCGTCCATGGTGGGGCATTTCTATTTGTGAAGCATAATTCTACAGCATCTAAACAGCGTAGCGTTAGCGCATGCAAGGTGTATTTTACTGCTGCGGGTGCGTCCGGCGTCAGCAACAATCTAAAAATAAAAAAACATCGCATAAATGCGATGCTTTCGGGTTGGGCTGTATTTAATTAAATAAATATCAGTGAGCAGTCCGTACGGGAATCGAACCCGTGTTTCCGCCGTGAGAGGGCGGCGTCTTAACCGCTTGACCAACGAACCGTGTATTATACTATCATGGAGTTTCAAAAAAAGCAAGTACTTTTTTTAAAAAAACTTGATTTTTTTTTCTGATAGTGCTATTATACCTATGATAACAACGTTGACTAGATTGAGAGAGGGCAAAAGTCCTCTCTCAATTCACGTTTATAAACATCAGGTAGCTATTCAGAACCACTTGGAACAATTCTGAATAGTTACAAATATAAAAAAGAGAGGTGATAAAATGTCAAAGGCAAGTGTATATGAGGCAAAGACGGAGAATTTTATACAACCAATTCTTGACAGCATGAATTTTGAGCTTGTTGATGTCGAGTATGTTAAGGAAGGCGGCATGAACTACCTGAGAGCATATATCGATAAGGAGGGTGGCATAACTGTTGATGACTGTGAAGTGGTTGCAAGGCAGATGAATGAGATTCTCGACAGAGAGGACTATATTCCTGATTCGTACACCTTCGAGGTCAGCTCGCCGGGGCTTGGAAGACCTCTCAAGAAGGAAAAGGACTATGTGCGCAATATGAATAAGGAGATAGAGATTCGCACATACAGGGCTATCAACAAATCAAAGGAATTTTATGGTCTGCTTAAAGCCTATGATAAGGATACAGTGACAATAACCGATGAAGACGGCAATGAGACTACATTCAATAAGAGTGACATTGCGCTTATACGTCAGGCATTGGATTTTTAATTAAAGCGCACGATAACACAAATAGGAGGAAAAAATAATGAGCAATGAGTTATTAGAAGCGTTAAATATATTAGAGCAGGAGAAAAACATCAGTAAAGAAACTTTACTTGAGGCAATTGAGAACTCTCTTGTGACTGCCTGCAAGAACCATTTTGGTAAATCAGACAATGTAAAGGTAGAAATAGATCCTGAGACATGTGCTTTCTCATGCTACCAGGAGAAGACGGTTGTAGATACGGTTGAGGATCCGGTTGAGGAGATTTCCTTAGCAGATGCGCACAAGGTAAACGGTAACTATCAGCTTGGAGATATCGTGAGAGTTGAGGTTAAGTCAAAGGAATTCGGACGTATTGCTACACAGAACGCAAAGAATGTTATCCTTCAGAAAATCCGCGAGGAGGAGAGAAAGGTAATATTTGACGAGTACAACAGCAAGGAAAAGGATGTTGTGACAGGTGTTGTTCAAAGATACATCGGAAAGAATGTCAGCATCAACTTAGGTAAGGCAGATGCACTTCTGACTGAGAGTGAGCAGATAAAGGGTGAGGTATTCAAGCCTACAGAGCGTATCAAGGTATATATCCTTGAGGTTAAGTCCACATCAAAGGGGCCAAAGATTCTTGTTTCAAGAACACACCCTGAGCTTGTGAAGAGACTTTTCGAGTCAGAGGTTACAGAGGTTAAAGAGGGCATAGTTGAGATAAAGGCTATTTCACGTGAGGCCGGAAGCAGAACAAAGATTGCAGTATGGTCAAATGATCCAAACGTAGACCCTGTAGGAGCATGTGTAGGTATGAATGGTGCCAGAGTAAATGCTATCGTAAATGAGCTTCGCGGTGAGAAAATCGATATCATCACATGGGATGAGAATCCGGCAATACTTATCCAGAACGCACTTAGCCCTGCAAAGGTTATCTCTGTTATCGCAGATGCAGATGAGAAATCAGCAAAGGTTGTTGTTCCGGATTATCAGCTTTCGCTTGCAATCGGTAAGGAAGGACAGAATGCAAGACTTGCAGCAAGACTTACAGGCTTCAAGATTGATATCAAGAGCGAGACACAGGCCAGAGAGTCAGGGGACTTCATGGATTATGAGAATGACTATGAAGAGGATGATTATGATGACGATTATGATTATTCGGATGAGGAGCTTGCTGAGAACGAGAGATTAGCTGATACAGAACAGGCAGATGTACAGGCAGAGGCTTTTTGATACAGAAGGCTGACGAGAACGAAGCAGCAGGTACAGAAAATGATGCGGCAGATAGTGGTGATGAGCAGTAATGGCAAATAAAAAGATTCCAATGCGCAAATGCGTAGGTTGTCAGGAGATGAAGGAAAAGAAGTCACTTATTCGCGTGGTAAAGACTGCGGAGGGCGACATAATTCTCGATGACACCGGCAAGAAAAACGGCAGGGGAGCTTATATATGTAAGAGTCTTGAATGCTTTAAAAAGGCTAAAAAGACAAAGGCACTTGAGCGATCCCTTGGCGTTAGTGTATCAGAACAGGTATATGAGGAGCTTGAAAAGGAGATGAACCAAATTGACAGATAGAGTACTTTCTATGCTGGGCTTAGCAGCAAAGTCAGGCAATGTGGTTAGCGGAGAGTTTTCTACAGAGAAAGCTGTAAAGACAGGAAAGGCATTTTTAGTGATAGTTGCAGATGATTCATCAGACAACACAAAGAAGCATTTTTCGGATATGACTGCTTTCTATGAGGTTCCGATTTATTTTTATAGTGACAAGGTGGGGTTAGGGAATGCAATAGGCAAAGAGTTTCGCGCTTCCCTTGCAGTAACGGATGAAAACCTTGCAAATGCAGTGATAAAAAAGCTGCAGTCGAATAAAACTGAATAATGGAGGAAAATAGATATATGGCAAAAATGAGAGTTCATGAACTTGCAAAAGAATTAAATATAAAGTCGCAGGACGTCATAGACACATTAAACGGCACACAGTTTGCTGTCAAAAATGTGCAGAGCGGTCTTGAGGATGAGGCACAGCAAATTGTACGAAAGAAGTACGCAAAAACAGAAGCAAAAAAAGATGCACCTAAGAAGGAAGAACCTAAAAAGGAAGAACCTAAAAAGGATGAGGCTAAGGCAGCCGACAGACCAAAGAAAAAGGCAAGCATCACAGCAGTTTTCAATGCCCAGTACAGTAAGCAGGGTAGGAAAACAAATGGTGGAAACGGCAGCGGAAATAATGGAAATAACAGTTCGCAGCGCAGGAATGGCAATGGCAGACGCGATAATCAGTCATCACGTCCTGAGCAGCACAGCATTATTAAGCCAAGACCTGTCGGAGAGAGAGCTATGCGCCTATAAGTGAGCGTACAGCGGATCCATATGCAGATATGAAGGCAGCCAATTCGCGTCCGGCACGTCAGGCTGACGCTGATAGAAGAAGCGACAGACGTCAGGACAATGGCGAGAAAATCAACAACAGAAACACTGACAGAAATGCCGACAGAAGCAGAAATACGGACAGAAACAGCGATAGAAGAACAAACAATCGCGACAACAATAACCGAGATAACAGCAGAGACAATAATAGAGACAATAACAGAGGCTTCAGAAATGACTCCAGACGTCCTGCAGAGGGTGGCAGAAGCTTTGACAGAAATAATGATAGAAGCAGAAGCAACGACAGAAGCAGGAGCAATGACAGAAATAACGATAGAACAGGCAGCAGAGGTGATGACAGAAATCGTTTCAGAAAAGAAACAGTTGCAGTTGCAGCTCCTGATGATGTAAGAGGAAAGGAGAGCCGCGACAGAGGCAACGATAGAAAGAATAAGCATAATCACAATCAGAGCCAGAAGCAGGATAAGCTCGGAAAGAAGCAGGAGAATTACATCAATCTCGAGAAGCACGGCGGTAAGAAAAAGCCACAGCAGCCGAAGCACAGCCAAAAGAGGATGAGAACGAGATTAAGACAATTTCTCTTCCGGAGAAGATTACAATAAGGGATTTAGCTGATAAGATGAAGGTTCAGCCTTCAGCCATTGTAAAGAAGCTTTTCATGAAGGGCGAGATGGTAACAGTTAACTCTGAAGTTGATTTTGCAGCCGCTGAGGAGATTGCTTTAGAGTTCAATTTCATATGTGAGGAAGAGGAGAAGGTCGATGTGATTGCAGAGCTTCTCAAGGAGGATGAAGAGGATGAGAGCAAGATGGTTCCTCGTCCACCTGTAGTCTGCGTAATGGGTCACGTAGATCATGGTAAGACATCACTGCTTGATGCCATCAGACAGACACGTGTTACAGACCGTGAGGCAGGTGGTATTACACAGCACATTGGTGCATCTGTTGTATCAATCAATGGCCAGAACATCACATTCCTTGATACACCGGGACATGAGGCATTTACAGCAATGCGTATGCGTGGTGCAAACTCTACTGATATCGCAATCCTTGTTGTTGCTGCAGATGATGGTGTAATGCCGCAGACTGTTGAGGCAATAAACCATGCAAAGGCAGCAGGTGTTGAGATTATCGTTGCAGTCAACAAGATAGATAAGCCAAGTGCCAATATCGACAAGGTTAAGCAGGAGCTCTCAGAGTATGAGCTTATCCCGGAGGATTGGGGCGGAAGCACAATATTCTGTCCTGTATCTGCACATACTAAGGAGGGTATCGACAATCTCCTTGAGATGATTCTTCTCACAGCAGAGGTGCTCGAGCTCAAGGCTAATCCTGATAGAAACGCAAGAGGTCTCGTAATTGAAGCACAGCTTGATAAAGGCCGTGGTGCGGTTGCCACAGTGCTTGTACAAAAAGGAACACTCCATGTCGGAGATCCAATCGCATGTGGAAGCAGCTATGGTAAGGTAAGAGCCATGATTGATGACAAGGGCCGCAGAGTAAAGGAGGCTAAGCTTCTACACCTGTAGAGATACTTGGACTCAACAGTGTGCCTTCAGCAGGAGAGACATTTGTGGCATGCGATTCAGAGAAGGAGGCAAAGGCATTCTCTGACACATATATTTCAGAGGAGAAGAATAAGCTCATCGAGGATACAAAGGCAAAGATGTCACTTGATGATCTGTTCTCACAGATTCAGTCAGGCAACATGAAGGAGCTTGATATCATCGTAAAGGCAGATGTACAGGTTCAGTTGAGGCTGTTAAGCAGAGTCTTGTCAAGCTTTCAAATGAGGAGGTTGTGGTCAAGGTCATCCATGGCGGCGTTGGTGCCATCAACGAGTCAGATGTTATCCTTGCATCAGCATCAAATGCAATCATCATTGGCTTTAACGTCAGACCGGATCCTGTTGCCAAGGCTACAGCAGACCGTGAGGGCGTAGATATCAGACTTTACAAGGTCATCTACAATGCAATCGAGGATGTATCTGCTGCCATGAAGGGTATGCTTGATCCTGTATTTGAGGAGAAGGTTATCGGACATGCGGAAATCAGACAGATTTTCAAGGCTTCAGGCGTTGGAAACATTGCAGGTTCATATGTGCTTGACGGATTTATGGAGAGAGGCTGCCGTGTCAGAATTAGCAGAGAGGGTGAGCAGATATTCGAGGGAGACCTTGCTTCACTCAAGAGATTCAAGGATGACGTCAAGGAGGTCAAGACAGGCTATGAGTGTGGTCTTGTATTTGACGGATTTAATGATATTCAGGAATTCGATATAGTTGAAGCTTACAAGATGGTAGAGGTTCCGAGATAATCATATATTGGTTATCTTGAATTAATGCAGCTATTCGGATAGTTACGGTTTAATATAAAAAGAAAGCGGGATTATATGAGAAAGAACAGCATAAAAAATATTCGTATCAACGAAGAGGTAATGCGTGAACTGTCAAATATCATACGCGGTGAGATAAAGGATCCGCGTATCAATCCCATGACAAGTGTTGTTGCTGTCGAGGTGGCACCTGATTTAAAGACAGCAAAGGCTTATATCAGTGTGCTTGGTGACAAGAAATCACAGGCTGATACACTTGCAGGACTTAAGTCAGCGGAGGGATATATACGCAGAACTCTCGCAAAGAACATCAATTTAAGAAATACACCTGCCATTACATTTATCATAGACCAGTCTATAGAGTATGGTGTTGAGATGTCTAAAAAGATTGATGAAGTAACAAAAAATCTCAAAGAGGATTAACAAAGAGGATTGATTATGACAGAGATTGATTCTATTTTAAAGGATGCACAATCAGTTGCCGTTTCCGGTCATGTGAGACCGGACGGCGACTGTGTCGGCTCAACACTTGCGGTATACAACTACATAAAGGATTATTATCCTGATATAAAGCAAGGCTTTATTTAGAGCCAAGCCCAAACATCTTTAAGTTTATGCAGAGAGCAGATGAGATTGACAGCAGCTATGCGATGATACAGTATACGATCTGTTCATAGCATGTGACTGCAGTGACACAGGCAGACTGGGAAGTGCAGCTAAGTATTTTGAGTCTGCAAAAAGGACACTTTGCATAGATCATCATGTTACAAACGGGGCCTTTGCAGACGCAAATTACATCTTTCCGGATGCGAGCTCAACCTGTGAGCTTGTGTTTGAACTTCTGCCGAAGGAGCGCATCACAATACAGATAGCAGAGTGTATTTACACAGGCATGGTGCATGATACAGGCGTGTTCCAGTATTCATGCACTTCAAAAAGACTATGGATATAGCAGGCTCCCTGATGGAGATGGGCATTGATTATTCAAGGATAATCGATGATACATTTTATACAAAGACATTTGCTCAGAACAAGATTATGGGGCAGGCACTTTTGAATGCTGCTTTGTATCTGAATGGTGATGTTATATTGTCTGCAGTATCGCGCGCTGAGATGGAGAAGTACGATGTGCTTCCAAAGCATCTCGACGGCATTGTAAATCAGCTGCGCGTGACAAAGGATATAAAGGTTGCTGTATTTCTCTACGAAAATGAGGATGGTACCTACAAGGGCAGCCTGCGCGTAAACGGTGATTACGATGTGGCAAAGGTTGCGTCGGTATTTGGCGGCGGTGGACATGTAAAGGCCGCCGGATTTACGATTGACGGACCGCTTGAGGTGGCAACAGACCGCATCCTTACGGCAATTAAGGACAATATTTAGGGAGAGATTCTTGGGCAGATGGTTAATGGAATAATCAATGTATACAAGGAAAAGGGCTATACAAGCTTTGACGTTGTGGCAAAGCTTCGAGGCATATTCCACCAGAAGAAGATTGGTCATACAGGTACACTTGATCCTGATGCGCAAGGCGTCCTTCCTGTCTGCCTTGGAAAGCAACCAGAGTGTGTGACCTTTTGACAGATAAGGACAAGGTCTATAAAGCGGTGCTGCTTTTAGGACAGGAGACAGATACACAGGATATTTCAGGGCAGGTCTTAAATCAGGCTAAGGTCAATGTGACTGAGCAGGCGGTGTATGATGCAATATCACAGTTTATTGGCAGACAAAAGCAGGTGCCGCCAATGTATTCGGCTATAAAGGTCAATGGGAAAAAGCTCTATGAGCTTGCCAGGGAGGGCAAGGTTATAGAGAGAAAAGCCCGGGATATCGAGGTGTTTGATATCAAGGTTGAAAGCATTGATTTGCCTGAGGTTACGATGACGGTGCACTGTTCAAAGGGCACATATATCAGGACGCTGTGCAATGACATCGGAGAGAGGCTGGACGAGCCATGGCCTGAGCATCGAACGATGGGCACTTGGCTTAGAGTAAGGGTAGCAGGCTTTGACTTAGAGCATGCACCTACACTTCGCAGATTCAGTCGAAGGTGGATGAAGGCAGCCTTGATATGGTGCGGCCTGTTGATGGAGTGTTTGAAAATCTGCCGGCAGTGCATACTGTGGCAGAGGCTGATAAGCTTGTCAGAAATGGAAATAAGCTTCCGGCAGTGCTTACGGATTATTTAAAACACGGTGCTGACTCTGATATAAGATACAGAGTATACAATCATGAGGCATATTTGTCGGGGTGTATTCGTATCTTGATGAGACCGGTGAGTTTAAGCCGGTTAAGATTTTTATGGAATAGAATAGTATACAGATATTATGGAATATATAAGCAAAACTCTGGATTTTCATGTCAAGGAGCCGTCCGTCATCTCGTTTGGAAAGTTTGACGGGCTTCACCGAGGACATGAATTTCTGATGGAAAAGCAAATTGAACAGAGCAATCTGCATGGCTACAAGCGCATCATATTTACGTTTGACATTCCTCCCAAATCGGAGGTACTTGGCGTTGAGTCAAAGGTTATAATCACAAACGATGAAAAAGAGTATGTGTTTGAAAAATCAGGTATTGACTATCTGATAGAGTGTCCGTTTGTGCCACAGGTGATGACGATGGAGGCGGATGCGTTTGTCAGATGGATAAGTTAAAAGTCTTAATGTCAAGTGTATCATTGTCGGAGATGATTTCCGTTTCGGGCACAACAGGGCAGGAGACCATTCGGCTGCTTCTGCGATGGCAGGAGAGCTTGGATACGAGCTTATTGTGGTGGACAAGATAAAGGATGGAGACAGGGATATAAGCAGTACCTATATCCGCGAGGAGATTGCGGCAGGACATATTAAAAAGGCGAATGAACTGCTGGGATATCCCTTTTTCATAAAAGGAAGAGTAGTGCATGGCAGAGCACTGGGCAGGACTATTGGCATTCCGACAGTCAACCTTTCAGTGCCGCACGATAAGCTGCTTCCACCAAAGGGAGTGTATATGTCAAGAGTTCTTGTCAGGGACAACTGGTACCTTGGTGTAACCAATATAGGATGCAAGCCTACTATAGAGGGCAAAAATCCAATCGGTGCAGAGACATATATCATAGATTTTGGGCAGGATGTTTACGGACAGGATATCATGGTAGAGCTTCATAAGTTCGTAAGACCTGAGATGAAGTTTGATTCAATAGAAGCGTTAAAGAGCCAGATGAGTGCAGATATCAATTATACAATCAATTATGCAGGCAGTCACACATTCTAGTGTGGCTGTTTTTTTGCAAAATTACCCAAAATAACGAAAAAATGACAAATATTACGGAAATATTACGGAGAAATATTGACATTTTAACAATTTGTGATATACTCGTAAACATGGGATTATGGATAGCATGAACTGGAGGCTATATGAAAAATAAATTAAAATTAGGACAGGCAGCAGGCGTTGTAGCGTTTGCTATTATTATAGGTGCTGTATCTATGAGTTCAAGCAGCACAGTAGATGCCAGAACATCATTAAAGGAAAACAGAACAGTCAATGCGGGGGTGGCTCTTGGTCTGACAGAGGCGGCAGATGCTACGGAGCTTCTTACAGCAGGAGCGACATCTGCTCTCACATACTACGGAGCTGAGCTTACTGTTGCGCAAAATGACAGCAATGTTGTAACAGCATCTGCACAGGCGCACCGCAGACAGACGATGCTTCACAGGAGTCTGAGCAGGCAAAAGAGGAAGCACAGGCAAATGAAGCAGCTCAGACACCGACTGCCGCACAGACCTGTGGTTATACAAATCTTGGTATGTCGGTTATAAGCAGTGGAAACTTAAATATCAGACAGGAAGCTTCGACAGACAGCGAGGTAATAGGAATACTTACCAATCACAATGCCTGTGAGCTTCTTGAGGATGCCGGAGAATGGTACAAGGTCACATCAGGCAAGGTGACAGGATATGTAAACAAGCAGTATCTTGTGACAGGAGATGAGGCAGAGGCTATTGCAGAACAGGAGATTAAGACGGTTGCCACAGTAAATACGGAAACACTGAATGTGCGTGCAGAGAAGTCAACAGAGGCTGCGGTGCTTTCGCAGGTTGGAAATTCAGAGGCATTCACGGTTAATTCTGTCGCTGACGGCTGGGTTGAGATAAGTGTGGATGATTCGGTAGGATATATATCACAGGATTATGTGACACTGGCACAGGCACTTCCTACAGCAAAGACAATAGAGCAGGTGAAGTATGGTGACGGCGTATCAGATGTAAGGGCATCTGTTGTATCGTATGCGTTACAGTTTGTCGGAAACAGATATGTGTGGGGTGGTACAAGCCTTGAGAAGGGAGTTGACTGCTCAGGCTTCACAATGAGAATTCTTGGAAAGTATGGAATCTCATTACCGCATTCATCAAGAGCACAGCCTTCATACGGCACAAAAATCAGTGCATCTGAAGCAAAGCCGGGAGATTTATTCTTCTACGGAAGTGGAAGGAGTATCTCACATGTTGCAATTTATATCGGAAACGGACAGATTGTACATGCCAGCAACAAGCGTGATGGAATCAAGGTTTCAAATGCATATTACAGAAATCCGATTTGTGTCGCAAGATATTTGCCGGATTAATAAAAAAACAGTTTACAACAAATGCTTACTATGCTATACTGCATAAGTGTGGTTTTGCCCATGTTCGGTAGTTGGACACTCCGACCTATTGCTGAGCATCATACAGTTATCAGGGCGCATTATAATATAAGGAGGATCAACAATGATCGCAAAGGAAAAGAAACAGGCTATTATCGCAGAGTACGGTAGAACACCAAATGACACAGGTTCACCAGAGGTTCAGATTGCAATTCTTTCAGCAAGAATCGCAGAGTTAACTGAGCATTTCAAACAGAACCCAAAGGATCATCACTCAAGAAGAGGAATGTTAAAGATGATCGGTCAGAGACGTGGATTACTTGCATACCTTAAGGAGATTGATATCGAGAGATATCGTTCACTTATCGAGCGTTTAGGACTCAGAAAATAGTATTTTCTTTAGAGCGGGGTAATTATTATTCCGCTCTATTATTGTTTTTATTATTGTTTTTTGAAAAGCAGAAGTAAGCCGAGACCACTAAAGAGTGCATGAGAGTACATGTATTGTTTAGTAGTTTCGGAAGAGGAATACACTTCTGCAAAAGAATTTTAAGGAGAATTAATATGTACAAAAGTTATTCAATGGAACTTGCCGGCAGGACTCTTACTGTAGATATCGGAAGAGTAGCAGCTCAGGCAAACGGAGCTGTTTTTATCAAGTATGGTGATACAACAGTCCTTTCAACAGCTACAGCATCTGACAAGCCACGTGACGGTGTGGATTTCTTCCCACTCAGCGTTGAGTTTGAGGAGAAGATGTACTCTGTAGGAAAAATTCCGGGTGGTTTTAACAAGCGTGAGGGAAAGGCATCTGAGAACGCTATCCTTACAGATCGTGTAATTGACCGTCCTATGAGACCTCTTTTCCCAAAGGATTACAGAAATGATGTTACATTAAACAACCTTGTCATGTCAGTGGATCCTGAGTGCCGTCCTGAGATAGTTGCAATGATCGGTACAGCTCTTGCTGTTCATATATCAGATATTCCGTTTGACGGACCATGTGCCATGACACAGATGGGACTTGTTGATGGAGAGTTTATCGTAAACCCTTCACAGAAGCAGTGGGATGAGGGCGATTTACAGCTCACAGTTGCTTCTACAAAGGAAAAGGTCATCATGATTGAAGCAGGAGCCAATGAGATTCCTGAGGATCAGATGATTGAGCAATCTACAAGTGCCACGATATCAACCAGACAGTTATCGCATTTATGGATCAGATCCGTGATGAGATTGGCAAGCCAAAGCATGAGTATGAGAGCTGTGCTATTCCTGAGCAGATGTTCGAGGATATCAAGAAAATTGTTACTCCTGAGCAGATGGAGGAGGCAGTATTCACAGATGAGAAGCAGAAGCGTGAGGAAAATATAAGAGCAATTACAGAGCAGTTAGAGGAAGCCTTCGCTGACAATGAGGAGTACCTTGCAGTACTTGGCGAGGCTATTTACCAGTATCAGAAGAAGACAGTCAGAAAGATGATTTTAAAGGATCATAAGCGTCCGGACGGCCGTGCAATCAACCAGATCAGACCACTCGCAGCAGAGGTTGATTTGATTCCTAGAGTTCACGGCTCTGCAATGTTTACCCGTGGACAGACACAGATTTGTGATGTTGTAACACTTGCTCCTTTATCAGAGATTCAGAAAATCGACGGACTTGATGCAAATATCACAACAAAGAGATATATGCATCACTATAACTTCCCTGCATACTCTGTAGGAGAGACAAAGGTATCACGTGGACCGGGACGTCGTGAGATTGGACACGGAGCACTTGCTGAGAAGGCACTTGTTCCTGTACTTCCAAGCGTTGAGGAGTTCCCATATACTATCCGTGCCGTATCTGAGACATTTGAGTCAAACGGCTCTACATCAATGGCTTCAACATGTGCATCATGTATGTCACTTATGGCTGCAGGTGTTCCGATTAAGGCTATGGTTGCCGGAATCTCATGCGGACTTGTAACAGGCGATACAGATGATGATTTCCTTGTACTTACAGATATCCAGGGTCTTGAGGATTTCTTCGGAGATATGGATTTCAAGGTAACAGGTACACATAAGGGTATTACAGCTATCCAGATGGATATCAAGATTCACGGACTTACAAGACCTATCGTTGAGGAAGCAATCGCGAGAACACGTGAGGCACGTCTCTACATCATGGATGAGGTCATGAGCAAGGCAATCGCTGAGCCTAGAAAAGAAGTAAATGAGTGGGCTCCAAAGATTGAGCAGATTACAATCGATCCATCAAAGATTGGTGATGTTGTCGGACAGAAGGGTAAGACAATCAACGAGATTATCGACAGAACCGGTGTCAAGATCGATATCACAGATGATGGCGCTGTTTCAGTTTGCGGAACAGATAAAGAGATGATTGCAAAGGCAATCGACATGATTAAGATTATCACAACTGATTTTGAGCAGGGACAGATCCTTGAGGGAACAGTTGTAAGCATCAAGGAGTTCGGTGCTTTCATCGAATTTGCTCCTGGCAAAGAGGGAATGGTTCACATTTCTAAGATTGCAAAAGAGAGAATCAACAGAGTAGAGGATGTACTCACACTTGGAGACAAGGTAAAGGTTGTTTGCCTTGGCAAGGACAAGATGGGAAGAATCAGCTTCTCTATGAAGGATGTAAAAGAGGATTAATTAATATACGTTAAAGTATAACAATAATATCTAAGTAAAGGGCTGCACGCAGGTGCAGTCCTTTTAATATATGAAATTATAGTAAGGTGATATGATGTAAGGCAAAACAGGTGCGTCTGTGTCATATTGTGAAAACGAATCATATACTAAATTAAAA